>Ga0136644_10000109_pt1 | contig 60805 bp, 59 predicted proteins | sample C_130820_EF_Meta_FD_94780 | JGI IMG/M metagenome (GOLD analysis project Ga0136644, IMG submission 94780) | Freshwater microbial communities from Lake Croche, Canada to study carbon cycling - C_130820_EF_MetaG (v2) (version 2) | ecosystem: Environmental > Aquatic > Freshwater > Lake | place...
AACTTCCTTTAATAACAAATGAAAAAAAAAGTTCAACAAAAACATTTAATGTAAATACAACGGAAAGCTATTTATACTTTCGCTTTGTGTTTCTAGAATTATTTCCGAGCAATTCTGTTTTAGAAATTAATGAGATAAAAATAATTGGCTTAGTTGATACAACTGTGAATCCAGATGCTGTATCTGAAACATTTACAGATATGAAGTATTCCAATTATAGTTTATCATCTATTTTACCGGAAGAAACTATGAAAACTTCCTTACAAAGTAGTATTTTTGAAAGAGAATCACAAAATCTAAATACTTATTTGAATTTATTTTTGTTTTTAGGGTTTAGTGGTTCACTTTATTTTTATGTACAAAAGAAATAAATTTAGTAATATATTTTTATCTAAGTAATATAAATAACAAATTATGGATAGTGTAAATACAATAGCTTCAAATTTAACGCAAAGTTACGATACCTTAAAAACGAGTTTATATTATGTATATTTTCAGCCACAGGATGTTGCTCAAATCAAGGATACGGATTCGAAACAATGCTTTACAAAAAGTGAATATGCGAAAGATCAGCAAAATCCTATGATACAAATACCTGGTTTGCATACAAGAGAAAGTTGTAAAATGAATGCAGCTATGAAACTAGCAAATATGAAGTGGACGAATAATTTTGTTCCGAGTAATAGTACTAATAATAATACAAGTTCTTTAAAAACACGTGTTAATAAGGTAATTAAAACACCAGGTCTAAATTACAAAGTTATACAAAGTTATTTTAATGATAATGTCCAATTATTCAATACTGCGCCAGTATTGAATAATGGACAAGCAACAGATTTCGGAAGTATTACGACTGCAACAAATAATTATATTATAAAACCAGATGGTAACCAACATGATTATTCTGTGGAATGGACTGGATTTTTTATTCCGGATAAAACAGGATCATGGACATTTGGATTAAATAGTGACGACGCATCTTACTTGTGGTTAGGAAATAATGCAACTAATTCATATACAACTTCTAATTCCTTAGTAAATGATGGTGGATTACATGGCATGAACTATAAAACAAATCAAACTAGTTTAATAAAAAATCAAAACTACCCAATTCGCATGCAATTTGGTGAAAGGGGAGGAGGTCATAATTTCATATTAACTATTAAGGAAGAAAATGGAACTCAACGTACAGATTATTCACAATTATTATTTACATTAACCACAAAAACTGAAGATCAAACTGTGGAAGTAAATAATTTTAGTATGAATTCTAATTTTTTCTACTCTATGACTGCATTAAACCCAGAAGATCCAAAATTATTTAATTGTTATGTGAACGATCCAACTTCAACGGCTAGAAGTGGAGATAATAATTATGATTTTCAAGAAATATGGTCGACTAACCAAACAACAGCTGCTGGAAATGCTATGACAAATCCAAGCACATATTCTGGTGTATTAAATTACAATAATGGAAAAATAACGTTCAATCAAAACGGAAACACAATTGACTACGGTACTTCAAATGGTAAAATTATTTTAGATCATGATGGAATCTTATATAAGCAAGATACAAGCGGTAATTACAGTTCTATTTCTAAAACAAAAAGTAATATTGGTGTGCCAATTGAAAATGCGGATTGGGCAAATTATAAATATGTAAACAACATTACAAACACACTTGATTTATCTACAGTAGGAGATATAACGAAACCAAATCAACCTATTTTAATTTCAGACAATAGTAAATTTAAATTAGAAATAAATGAGTTTGGTAATTTAGTAATTAAACAAACAATTAAAGGTTGTGTAACGAAACAAGCAGTAGATAATTATGGTAAAACCTTCAATTATACATCAAATAATAATTCTGCTTACTATTTATATGGAATTGATGCTGATAAAAAGTCGGACAAATTATTTTTTAAAAAGGATAGAGAATTACAATATATAGAGAAGAGCAATTCTGCAGTTTTACCAGATAATAGTTATATTAAATATTCAGATTTTGCACCAATTCCTTCTGAAATGGCAAAGGCAACACAAACAGATGATTGTCAAACAAATTGTAATACTGATGTTACATGTAAATATTTTTATCAGTATAAAATGAATGACGGCAAGAATTATTGTTTAAACAATTCAGTCGATTATCTTCCAAAAACATGGACTCCAATTCAACCTAATTCTTCAATACAAACTTCTGCTCTTAATGTAAGAAACGTAAAAATGAATTTAGACCCTAGTGATTTTAGAAAAATATTAAGTAAAAATAATGTACCTGGATCAAATTATTCTGCTTATTCTGATTACACAGTATCAACAACACCATTTGATCGATCAGATATAAATGGCGGTATTCCGTGTGATAAATTAACACCTATGATTACTCAGTACAAATACTATAATGGTACAAGTGGTAATGATCCATTACTAACAAATGCTAGTAATAAATGTTCAGATTTAAAAGAAGGATTTGAAAGTCATGGTTATCAAAACTCTAATACTGTATATGATACTTATGGTAAAGGTAAACCGAAAGAAGTAGGATTAGTGGATGCGATTGATCAAAAACAAATTGCCCCTATGCGTGATATAGGAACAGATTATTCCAATAAATTAAACAACTTGAATTCAAACTATGTAAATTTATCAGGACAAATTGATAAAATGAACAACACGATTAAAGACTTATCTGGAAATCCAAAATATGATTATAATACACCATTTGATTTAAATAATAAAAGTACAGTAGTAGACGGAAGAATAAGCGATACTCGTGAATTATTAATACAACAAAATTCTCTTTATGTTTTAGGAACAATTACGGCAGCATCTTTATTAATATTTGGAATTGTTATGGCAAGAGAATAAATTAATATATATATATATTATTGTTGAATTTAATAATAACTAAAAATATTTAGTTATTATATAACTATGTCTAATCCAAATATTGATTTAAATGGTGCTTTAAATATTCAAAAAGACTATTTGGTAAATTTAAAGGGCCAGTCCCAAGATCCGCTATCAGCTCCTATTATAGATAATATACAAAAAAATTTACAATCTTTGTATGGAGATTATACAAATTCTAATAAAACAACCGATGGAATACTAACACAACAAAGCAACGTTTTAAATATCGTAAATATGGAAAATCAAAGATTACAAGATAAGAAAGATAGTGTAGATAAAATATTAACCGGTAAAAAAAGAGCAGCGGATTTAAATAATAGTGCCAGATTAAGACAAAATGCCTATACGAATTTACTTATTATTTTTATTATAACTTTAGGATTATTTATTGGTATTATCATTCTTAGTAGAACATTTCCATTTATTCCTCAATCCATATTCGATATTTTATCGATTATCGTAATATCGATAGGCATATTTACTGGAATGTATTTATTTCTTGATATTCAAACACGTAGTAAAATAAATTACGACGAGTTGGATCTTCCTGGAATAAATAAACCTGTTGAAGGAAACACTGTGGCAACTAGCACAGATACCGGTAATTTATTAGATTTGATAAATATAAATGGTTGCATGGGTTCAGATTGCTGTGGACCAAATACAACCTGGGATGAAGGAAATTCAAGATGTAATTCTGTTAGTATTAGTGGATTTACAACTATGAACCTAGCGTATAATAAATCAGAAATATCTAAGATAACGCCAAATAGCGCATTCGAATTTTCAAATTATGTTCTACTAAACTGATAAAAAACTTTTTCTATAAAGAGGATCAAAATTGAGACATTTAATACAAAAATTAAATGTGTCCATATTATAGTTAAGAAATATGGGAAAGTCAAGACCGTTTATGTTAAGATTTAGAGATATAAACAATACATGTGTAGATGATGGAGGCACCAATTGGCAAGGTGGAAATTATGTTACTTGGGAATGTAATAGGAACAATAGTAATCAGTGGTTTACTTATGATTATAATACGCAACAAATAAGAAATCCAAATAAAAACCAAGGCGTTTGTTTAGATGATGGTGGTGGAAAAGGAAACGGTGAGACAGAATATCATTATTGGAACTGTGATAGAAATAATTATAATCAAAAATTCTTTTTACCACATTCTTCAAATAATGGAACCTTAAGAACCACAACTAAAGGTGTATGTTTAGATAATAATTGGGGTAGAGGCGCAAGTGGTAAACGTCTTCATATGTGGGGATGCAAAGGCGGTGAGAACCAAAGTCTTGTATTAGATTTCGCGTTAAGTGATGAAGAAGCACGATGCTATTTAGATAGATATTCTGATTTACGAGCAGCTTTTGGTAATAATCTTGAAGCAGCAAAAAATCATTATAATAATAGTGGGTTTTTCGAGAACAGGGACCCAACATGTCATCCATGTGATCAAAATTTCCTAAATAAAAAAACTCAACTGCTACAAAATGCTCCCAAAGTTGTAGAACTACTAAAACAAGCATATGATTTGAATCAAAAATTTGAACCATTATTATCAACCGCAAATGATTATTACAATAATAAAATACCACAAAGAACTAGTGTTTATCAACAAGAAATTGATGATCTGAATACGATGTTACATTTATTACAATCCCAATACGATGAATTAAAAGCAAAAGATTACGTTTTAATTAACCAAGTAAGTGAGGATAAAACCATAGAAGAGACATTATCTAGTAGTATAGCAAATACTTTCAAAAGCATATATAATTACTTATTTTCAAATACTAATCTAGAAATATCCATTTATAATCATAAGGAAAAATACTACGGAAATGTTATGAGAGAAAATAATATGTTAAATAATAAGATTAAAGAACAAAAGGATATATATTCCCCAGATAATGATAAAGTAACCTATTTTAAGACCACGACAGAATCTTTAATTTATTTTAACAACATGTTATACATATTTTATTGCATATTATTAATTGTTTTAGCATACTTTGTGTACAATAAAAATATGACTAGAGTAACAAAGATTTTACTTATAACATTATTTGTACTATTTCCATTTTTCATATCAAATTTTCAAGACAATTTACGATTTGCTTATAAATATTTTTTCACAAAAAATTAATTGTATTACTAAATAAAATCTAATAGTAATATAATTACTTTATGTCACAACCAGTTGCACCACCATCATTACCTGATAATTACAAAGATATGTATGTTCAAATTAATTCTCAAGATTTCCGACAGAATTTTATTAATTTAAATTCCCAACTTACCGCATTAGAAAATAAGTGTAATGCTGATGGTGTGTCTTCTGACATTTTAAATTCAGGTGACTTAAAAAATCAAGTAACTGATTTAACCAAATATGTGAGTGCAATAAAAGATTTAAATAATAAACTAACTGAATATAATACCAAATCTGAAGTTTATTATAATGTAACTATGCCTGCTCAACAGAAACAATTAACCGATCCTATAAAAGAAAAATTAAAACAGTTAGGATACCAAACTAACGATATAATTGCGGACATATCGAATAATATCAACCACTTAGATAACTACGATCAAGTGTTTTCATCTTATAAAAATTTAGACTACTATTCAAAAGGATACAATAATGAATTAAATAAAAAAAATGTAGATTATATATCTAAGGACATAAGTATTAAAAAAACAATTTTCGAAAATGTTATTACAGAAAATAATGCTATAAATGCAAAAATAGATTCTGAAAGTTCAAAATCTGCGGGCGAAATAAGAGATTCTACTTTTTTAACTGAAAAAAAGAATCGTTATACAACCATTAATAAATTTTTATTAGCTGTATATTATATTTGCTTTCTCGGATTTATTTATGAAGTATTTGTATTGAACATCATGAATTTAAACATTTATGTAAAGATTATTGTTATAGTACTATTTGCTGGTTATCCATTTTACATAAATTGGGCATCTGAATTTGTTATTTATCTATTTACTCTTTTGTATTCTTTATTTGTATCAAAAGTGTATAAAGATCCACAGAGTCAATATGATACGAATAAGTAATTTATACGAGTTCATCTTCATCAACATCATCGGCATATTCACCTTCTTGAGTTATATTAAATTTTTCAGTATCATAGATAATCTTAACACCACGCCAAGAGTTATCTCTTTGTTTTCCAAATTCTTTATCCATAAAATCGTGTAAGTCTTTTGGACCGGGACATCTTCCACCATAATTTGATGCATGCCAGATTGTAAATTCGCTGTTAAGTTCCATCTTCTTAATACGACCTGTTGGATCACGAACAATTTTATCACTAACAAACTCAGAAATGTAATCCTGGCTCTGGCGATACTCGTTGCTCTTTGCCATAACAATCGAACAATCCTTTACCATACCATTTGTTTGGAAAGCACGATGAACCAACATGGCAGCAAATATTTCCTTCCAAGAATCAAACTTCTCGTCAATATACTCATCCAATAAGAACTGAAAAGGCTTTTCCTTATCATCCTTTACCGGGTTCTTTGTAAATAATGACTTAAAAGGGACAGCACGAATACGTCTCCAAGTTCCATGATCATTACTTTTAATTTCCATGAAGACATTACAAGTAACCACCAACTTAAACTGAGGAAGGAATGAAATAGTTTGGGGCATGTAGGGCGCACGACCTTGAAGCCGATCCTTACCACTAGTAAGTTGCTTCATCATACCCTCATTAATTTTATCACCTTTCTGGGGTTCCGCCATAACAGCATAACGAATACCCTTCAATTCAACAATCTCTGGCGTAAGACCTCCAACTTTTCCACGCTTTTCTGTAACAAGCGTTAACGGAACATCACCCTTGTAATCACCCAAAACCATCTCCATCAAATTTACCAGAACAGACTTTCCATTTTGCCCAATTCCAATATACATGTTAAATGTTTGATTTGTAGCGGTACCAATAAGTGTGGATGCCAAATGGTCCCACATATACTCACACAACTCCTTTTCTGGGAATAGCTTATCCATAAAATCGTTGATTTCATCCATTATCTTTTGATGAATCGCAGGATTCAACGGATGGTAATCGATGTTTGTACACATCGAAATATTATCCTCAGGATGACCCTTTCTAAAGCACTTCTCCTTAAAATCAATCACTCCATTCTTAAAGCAAAGCAGATATGCATTTGTATCCATCTTTTGAAGAAACGTACCATCGTAGAAAAGCTCCCTAGCCTCTTTCATGATCTTATCCTTACCATTACTATCAGAAAGTCTAGTGCAAATATTCAAAATACGAATCGACCTACGTTTTGCTGGGTCTTCTTCGGAATTTTGAGCTTCGTGGGGGTCGCCATTCACGATCATAGTGTTCATAGCGCTAAATGTTTTTTGATTATACAAATCACGTAACTGTTCAGAAATTGCCTTACGAAGCGTTGTTCCAGAATCTACTTCTTGCCAACGGTTATTTACGTACTGATACCAAATATTTCCTTTAATACTTACACATACATAGTTATGTTTAAACAATTCATACAAAACTTTCGCAATATCCGTATCACCACATCCAGAACGATCGTCGTGTTTGCTCGTTGATGCGCCTCTTGTGCGAATCGTCTCTTCTAGGAAATAATCAATTGTTTCGCGTCGTACACGCTCATACTCATCCTTAGCATCTGCCTTTGCCCAGTGTAGAAGTGATCTCTTGGATAAACAGTTTGTTTTACGTGTTTCAAATCCATTCCATCTTTCTACGCGATCATGTACTTCACTAAAATGAAATGATGGAGCCCTAGCACAAAAAGCGATCCACGTAATGAGCAATCGAGCATCTGTGTTTTTCAAAGCCCAACCAACTCGAATCCACTTCTCATAGGATCCATCTGCATAATAACTAGCGGGCAAAATCATGGCGTAATTATGCATTTCACGCAGGTTATAATCAGAAACCTGAATACTGTCTAAGAAATTATTAACTGCTCTATCTAATTCTTCTCTTGATTTAATTTTTATAATGTTTGATGGGTGTAAGAAATCATCATTATACACATCCAAAGTTGGCTTACGAGAAACAGTAATTGAACTCGTGTTCCCACCTGTAGCGCCTCCAATACGATTTACCTGCTTATATTCTTCATACTCCTGGATGAATTTGGTCGTCATAAACAAAGATGGATGATCTTTGTAACGAACCGAAAGTTTATGAATATTTTTCACTACGTCAAAACTAGATACAGGAGTCTCAGGATACATGAACTCTTGATCCGCAGGATCATAGGAAACATCAAATACACGAGTAAGCTGATAACGGTCATTAGCAGGCTTCCTAGATCCATAAAGCTGCCAGGGGGTCTTTCCATTACTAATTCCCTTATCAAACACATCCTCCCACGTGTTTTTCAGAGGCAAATTCTTCCAGATTTCCGCTGCTTTATCCATAATTTTTTCCCGTAAAATTTGTTGCGTTACATGATCTGCCTGGAGACCAATTATCATGTGGATCCCATCCTTTGTAATTTTCTTGTTTTTTGCTTTATCATCAATTCTATTTACAGTAGGCTTTTCGAAGACAAAAATTTGGAACTGTGTCGATTCATCAAGTTGATAGATATTCTTAATTTCTCCTAAATATTCTCCGATAAGTTCAACAATATCATCTGGTGAATGTTGCTTTTCATCTACTTCATAATCATAGCGAAAATCAATATCTACTAGAATTGGACCATCCTTATCTCGTTGCATCTCAGTTAAATATTCCTTCTTCTTACCGGTTATAACTTCCTTTGCATAGAGATCCAAAAACGTAGGATAATCTGAATCAGGAATGTGATAGGAACCACCATGAATATTCAATTTTGGATCACCAATTCTAGTATTCGTAACAGGTTTAGGGTTGGTAGTAGGAAGGTCTTTTTGATGAACATGTTTAGATAGAAAATCGAACACATCCCGATATTTAACACCAATTTGTTTTTTTATAGTTAAATCAGCAGCGGAATTCATAGATTCCATTTGCCTTTAGGATATATACTGATTATATTTTTATTCCTTTTTCTAGAATCAATTTTTTAGAAATAATTCATTAAAAACCCTAATAAATACAACAATTTATAAATATTACTTATGCGCGTTATAATAACAGGAGTATGTGGATTTATTGGTTCAAATATATGTAAAAATTTATTAGAATTAGGTTATAAAGTTATAGGTATAGATAATTTAATTTGTGGTTATGAAGAGAATATTGCTACTATAAAACTTCATAAAAATTTTGTATTTTATAAGCTATCTATAGAAGATGCTGATGTATATAGAATTTTAGAAAAAAATGATATAGTTTTGAATTTAGCAGCAATTTCATCACTACCTGGCAACCAACAGAATCCGGCTTTTTCTTATCACAATAACGTTGTAGGTATGTGCAATTTGTTAGAAGCAAGTCGAATAATAGGAATTAAACATTTTATATTTGCATCAACAGGTGCTATTTACGAAAACAATAATAATTTTCCTTCTAATGAGGATGATATTGTTTGTCCAAGTTTAATATATTCGCTTGGAAAAAAACATTGTGAAGATATTTTGTTTTCGTATCATAGCAATTATAATTTACAATTTAGTATTTTACGGTTTTTTAATGTATATGGCCCAAATCAAGATCATATTAGAAACAATCCTCCATTAGTTCCTTATTTAATTAAGTGTTCTAAAAATAATGAAATTCCTTTATTACACTCAGATGGAAATCAAGAGAGAGATTATGTTTTTATAGATGATATAGTTAAATTAATAAATATATTAATAGAAAAAGATCCAATAAATGATGTAATAAATGTATGCTCAGGAAAAACTGTTTCTGTAAAAAATATATTAAAAATCATTAAATCATATTTTCCAAATAATAACATAGAACCAATTTATCGAGATCCTATTCTTCTTTGGGAAAAAGTAGATGTTTTATGGAAGGGAAATTTTACATTTTCTAATGATAGATTAAAACATGAAGTTAATAAATATTCATTAGGAGATCCTGGTAAAGCAAAAAAAATTTTAGATTGGGAAGCCAAAACTGATATATTCAAAGGAATAGAAATATGTATTAATTATTTTATAAAAAATAGTTAAAAAATTGATTTTAACGCAGAAAAATATATAAATAATATTCTCGTTACTATATATCTTAAGAATGAAGTTTTGCGTGAAATGTGATAATATGTACTATATTGGAGTTAGTGTGGATGACCCAAATCAACTTACCTACTATTGTCGTAATTGTAAGCATAAGGATGAAACTCTAACAGAAGAAGGACTGTGTGTATTGAATTCACAACTAAAGAAAGGTGAACAGAAATTTAACCATATTATTAATGAGTATACCAAACTTGATCCGACTCTTCCTCGCATTTATAATATGAAATGCCCGAATGTAGAATGTAAAACGAATAAGGAAGATAATAAAAAGGCAGAGATTATTTATATCCGTTACGATGACGATAATTTGAAATATTTGTATATGTGCACCGAATGCGATACAACATGGAAGACAAACGAACAATAACTCAAAAAATTGATTATATTATTTTTTATTTAATAATTTAGAAATATCATTCTATATATAATCAAAGATGGACGAAGAAGAGTATAGTGATGACGAGAATATTCTTACAAAGAACTTAGAACAGTTAAAGAAATTGATTCCTAGAGAAGCTTATAACGTAAATGAGGAAATGCCTGAAAATAATATAGATGATGATATTCCAGAAGATGAGGAAGATGAAAACCAAGATGATGATGATGAAGATGAAGACGATATAATTGAAGAGCCTAAGGAAGAAACATTACGTACTGCGTTTTCTGAATTTAACGATGACGAAGATCAGGATGAGGAGGAAGATGATGACGAATTTTATTTACAAAAGTTTGATGAGAATACTCAAAAGAAAATTATCGCAGATTTTCATCCAGAACTTCAATCTCATAATTATGACGAAATTGATGTTTTGTCTAGGGTAATTCGAGATGAAAACGGAAATATTATTGATCCTTTGCATAAAACTCTTCCATTTATAACGAGATATGAAAAGGCACGTATTTTAGGAGAACGTGCAAAACAAATAAATTCTGGTGCAAAACCATTTGTTGAATTAGAACCAAACATTATAGATGGGTATGTAATTGCGCTAAAAGAGTTTGAATTAAAAAAAATTCCTTTTATTATAAAACGTCCTCTGACAAATGGGTCTGTTGAATATTGGAAGTTTGAAGATTTGGAAATACTAGTTTAACAATACTATTAACAATATAATGGGATAATCTTTTTTATTTTTATAGTATATACTATAATATGTCAATTGATAATCATGATTATAATTTAATTGCAGGAGAAATTGCATGGAAAAAAAAAAACGATACACTTTATTTAACAGCTAACAAAAATAATTGGATTCCATTTGATAATAATAAAGATGAAATTATTAAAAAGTTAAAACAGCAACTATTAACAAAAAAAACTCCTGTGAACAGTAAGGTAGCTACATCTGAAACAACAAATACTGGTACTAGTATTTTTAGCGTTTTAAATCCATTTTCTTACTTTGGAGGTAAAAAAACAAAAAAATTAATGAAGATCAAAAAGAGAAAAACTATTAAATCTCGTATTTAGTGAAACCAAAAATCTCATTATATATAAAAGATATATAATGACCGATTATGTTGTATGTATACCATCCTACAAAAGAGCAGAATTATGTAATGAAAAAACATTACAAACATTAAAAGATAATCATATTCCATCCAAAAAGATATACGTTTATGTTGCGAATCAAGAAGAATATGACGAATATATTAAAATACTTGATAAATCCAAATATAATAAGCTCGTTGTCGGCGTAAAGGGTCTTGTACCTGTTCGCCAATTTATCATGGAACAATTCCCACAAGGAAAACATATCGTGTTTTTTGATGATGATGTTTCCAAGATTGATTTAACCATGTCAAGTATTACACGTGGAAAAAGCCTCGATCATTTCTTTAAACACGCATTTAAGGAATGCCATAAAAATAAGTCATATATCTGGGGTGTTTATCCTGTATTTAATCCCTTTTTCCGTAAAGCTAGACCTGAAATGTCAACATGCCTTACATATATTGTCGGAGCTTTCTATGGAATTATTAACCGCCCAAATCTCAAAGCTATCGAATTAACAATTACAAAAGAAAATGGTCAAAAGGAGGATGTAGAGAGAACCTTGAAATACTTTGTGGAGGATGGAATTGTGTTACGTTTCAATAGAGTAGGATTTATGACAAAATATTATGGTAAAAGTGGAGGTTTAGGAACATTTGAAGATCGTTTAAAGCCAATGTTGGAAGCATCGAATAAATTGAAAGCTAAATATCCTGAATATGGTGAGATTTCTACAAAAAAACATGGTATGACAGAATTTAGATTAAAGAAGATACCTGCGAGAACAGAAGCGGAGATAGCAAAACAAACCAAGAAATTGCCGAAAACACCAAAAAATAAAACACGCAAAGCATAAAAAGGAAGGATCTTAAGGAAACCTAGGTTTCCTTAAAAAAATTGAATAAATTATTTTATCTTTATAAATAAAATAATCAATCACCAACATGGAAGACAACGTCTATCAAAGTCTAACTCTACGTAACCCAATATTTATACGTCCGAATCCACAACATATTCATGCTTCATGGAATAACAAAAACTTTCGATACGATGGTACAGTAAAAACAATAAAAGAACATTATATTAATCAAGGGGCAAAGCACTTAGGAAAGGAACGAGCTGTTTACGTCGGATTTATTGATAAATGTGTTTATGATAACATACTTATGCAAGGTTCAAAGATAATGTGTTATATTCATAATAATTTATTGAACTGCTATATCCGAAATATAGTGAAAGATGCTAGTGGTATTATTACGTCGATGCAGGTTGCGATTTATGATGATGAAGATATCCAACGACCTTATCCTATTACCTATACGATTGATACATCAAAGATTGACTCTATGCTTATCACGAATAAGGGATACATTATTCAGAAGCTGTAAAAAATAATATTTATCTATATAAATAATTTTTATTTTTTCGTTCATTTTTTATTTTGCCCACGAATAGCTTTCATAGTCTTATTATGATGTTCGACAAACTTTCGAGTCTTATTTTTACTATTTAACCATACATTTTTACGTAAATAGCAAACAATAGAAAGACGAATTGTCTCATCTGACTTTTTATGCATAGGTAAATTCGCATGAGGTTGATGAACATCCATAAATAAGATATCACCACTTCTCACGTCAACACCAATTCCATATTGGGGAAAACATGTTTCTGCACCAGTATAATCACCGCGTTCAATCACAGCTAGGTTTCCAAAACCTTCGTCATCATCACCTTTATCTGTATGAAGACCTGTTTGGAAATTTACATTTGTTGTTATAGTGGTAAAAGCTGTATTACCAACAGTATAGTGTGTTTGGTTTGCCTTTCTCTTTTGATTTTTGTATTGTTCGGGTGTTAGTTTAGCATACCAGTGATCAATATCTTGTACAAGTGGTATTGTTTTCTTATATTGTTCAGGATGATCCATGTTAAACCGGCATTCTCGAACATTAATCGCCGGTTTTTTACCCATTTTCTTAAAGATTAATTTTTGACTAGGTGTCCACCTATCAAAATAACCAAAAATATTCGACATAACTTGTTTCACATGACCTAAAGTTTTCTTTTTGCTACCGGAAGCACTACCTCTAAGTCCGGAAACATTCTTTGCAAATTTAATAATATTCTCATAAAACGCATCTTGATGTTCTTTATTTAATTTATTCTTTCTAAATCTTAATAATAATCTTCCTTCGGCAGTATAAACATCTGTATCGGATTTAATAATATGTTTAATATCATCTGGTTTTAAGAATTTATCCATTTTTTTAGCTAAGATTGCATCATCATAATCCTTTTCAACAGTATAGATAGTAACACCGTCTTTTTTCTCTGTTTTAATAATCATTCCTTTATAAATATATGATATTTTATTTTTTTTATTTAGTTCAAATATTATGTTTCTTTAATATAGATGGTAAGAAAAACCAAAATAGGTAATTTTATAATATTAGGGTTATTATTGATTATATTTGCAATGTTATTTTTTTATTATTTTTATTTTAAAACTATTGAGGGAATGAGCGTTGAAGATGATTTTTCAGTTTCATTAAATGTTAAATTAAACGATAGATCGCAAGGTAAAATGGTTCCTTTTCCAAATGGATCTTATAATGTTTCTACAACTTCCGGAAACACAAACTCTACATTAGATTTTTCTATGAATAGTGTTGCGACCATAAATACAACTTGTGAACATGATGCATCGGGAAACCCTTTAAATAGAATAATAACAATTTCACCGGTTATTACTACGAGTGATAAAAAAAATGATGAATCAGATTGTATTATTTACCAAGATGTATTACCGAATGTATTTTTGTTAGACATATCATTTAATCAAAACACGTATGTTTTAGAAACTATTTCGGACATAAAAGCGTCGAATCAAATAAACTCTGATAAATCAAATCAGTTATCTTTTCAAGAGTTAAATACTATTGACTCTAACGGAGATATGAATTTAAAAGCTATCGGACCTATTTATTATAATAGTGTTTCTATAGGAAAAGTAGATGCAGATAATTCAGACCCATTTAATGAGAAATCTTTTAAAATAAAGGTAGATCTTACTCCAGTTATACCAGTCCAAAATTGCAAAGCATATATAAATAAAATAAAAATAACATTTAAATACCCTATTCCAACTTTGTCAAAGATTAGTGGTCCATCAATACCACTCGATAAAATACCAAATCAATCGGCTATTGATAAAGCCCAAAACCCAAATTCTTAATATGATTTTTGGATTTTTTTCATAAATTTTTTATGAAAAAAACAAAATTTATAGAGCACTCTTATAATCTACTACATAAGGATTTGATTTTAGCATACTTGTAATATCAGAAGTATTTCTATCCATTTGAATATTGGAATATAAATTATTTGTAGAACCAGCAGGTCGACCAAAGTTCATCACATCAGGAGCTTGATACGGCATAGTTCCAATAACACCACGATCATTTTTTAAAACATTATCCCTAGATATTTGACGCATATTAATATCACCATTCATTAAACTCATATTTCCTTGTACCATATAACCATCAATTGTACTAGCTTTAATATCATTATTACGTTGGTTATATCCTGCTTCATAAGATGTTGGTTGGCGTGATCTCTCTCCTGCACTAGCTACGCCAGAGTAATAAAAGTCATCAGTATCTGTACGATTTGTATATGTTGGAATATGTCCAGTCACATGGTAGGCACCGTCCGTATGTGTATTACTTACATTCAAGTGGTTCAAAGATTTTTCTGTTGTTTCACGGATTGTAGCTGCGGGTCTATCTGCTGGGTTAAAAATATAAGATTGAGGAACTGTTGTGCTAGGATTTTGATAGGGACGTAATGTACCTAATACATTTTCTTTACGACTTGGGCGTAATATATCTAATAAAGGAGCTACTGCAGCACCTAAGCTACCGCTTACCATACCAAAATAATTATCTTGTTTATTCATAGTACGATTATTAGGGTAAGCCTTTTTCGCTTTTATTTCATAATCCGCATCTGTAGCATATTGACGTCCATTCGCATTTGCACCAGCAAATGGAAGTGCACCTAATTGCTGATTCGTAGAAGGCATGTATTCGCCAGGGATATAACCTGCTTCATTTTGATACCCAGCAATACCTGCATATGAAACCGCAGTTTCAGGACGAGAAACGTAACGATCTACTGGAATAGCACGCATCGTTTGACCTTTTTCAGCACCACCAGTTGTAAAAAGACGTCCTATATCCCGAGGATCATTAATACTACGTGTGTCTAATGCAAAACTTTGATCAGGTAAGTGCTTTTCCATAATACCCATTTGTTCATAGGTAGCATTTTGTTTAATAGCGCTGTCTGCAGGACCTTCGTGACCATATAACATTAAACCAGTAGCTTTCGGTTTATTATCCACGCGTAATTGATCAGCTGTTTTATCTAGCCATTTATCACGAACCATCATTCCTGAATTAAAACCATCAGAACCTTCATTCGTATAACCTAAACCTAATCCAGGTGCAACATGTTGTTCTTCAAACGGTTTTACATTCGCCATACGTAAACTAGGATTGACACGAGATTGATAAAATTCACTCATATTTGGTGCACCATAAGCCCATTGTTGATTTCCGCTAGGTGAAAATAATGGTGCTTGTTCCTTCTTTGTTATTACCTGAGAACCCGCTCCAGTATAATTATCTAAAAGCCCTTGATTTGTATTTTCATCTGCAATTCGACTTCTTAAATTACTCCCAAAAAAGGGAACCATATTATTATGTTCAAAATAACTAGAGTTTACTTTATCACCAGTTAATGAATAAAATTGTTGACCAACCTCACTTTTAATATCTGTCGATTTATTCATATTTGGATTAAAATATTTATCAGTATACACACCACCACCATTATCATAACGATTTGTAGCTGATAACTGAGATGTTTGATCAGTATCTGGTGATACGATAGGAAGTTCATCTGGATAATTACGATTTGGTACATCTGTATTTGGTAATAAATTGCGATCTCTAAAGTTCTCTTTTTTTGATTTTTGATTCGAGACAATATATAATAGTCCTAATGCGATACCAGGAATTGCTATTTCCATATTATATAATTAATATATTGTTATATAATATTTATAAGAATTATCGTATTGTATTTTTATATAATGTTCCAGGACATACAGACTCATCTCCCTCAATACAAATGGATTTACCAGTTAAATAAAAATTATTCGTACCTTCAACAACAGGAACTGTGGGAACAAAGTAATCTTTTTCTAAAATGCGTGTTTGAATATTCTCGTGAAATCCTTTGTCTAAACCATGTAAAGGATTTAAAAAAGGGGATTCCCATCTAGGTTGTTCTAAATCTTTATACATCCATGCTGGATGTGTTGCTCTGCTTTCTTCTACAAATGGATCCTCATTACGATATTTATTTACTGAAGTATGAGCAGAATGTCTTGTATAATCATTTAATTGAACCGAATCACGATTTAATTTACGACTTAGACCGCGTAAATCACTCTCTAAATTTACAGTATTATTTCTCAAATTTGCACCCCATCTTTGCATTCGTATATTTGGATCTTCAATAAAGGGAAGATCTATACCTTGTCCTGGAGTATCTAAAAAATATCTTCCAGAATAACTACTAATTTGCATTTCTTTGCTAATACGTGAAGGATCATTTCGAAAACTAGTAAATGACATAACTATAATATGTATCGAAAAAATACTTTGAATAAAATAATATATAAAATAACCTTATTATTATAAAATATAAAATGTCTAAACTATGTCTAAATATGATTGTAAAGAACGAGAGTAAAGTAATTGAAAGGTTATTATTATCTGTGTTACCAATTATCGATAGTTATTGTATTTGCGATACTGGTAGTACAGATAATACGATTGAATTGATAGAAACATTTTTTGAGAAAAACAATATACCAGGAAGAATCGTTAAGGAACCATTTAAAGACTTTGGATACAATCGTACATTCGCACTTAATGCATGTATTGGATTACCAAATGCGGATTATTTATTATTAATGGATGCGGATATGAAATTACGTATTCCCAAGAATCTTTCCATTCCCGAATTTAAAAAGTCATTAACAAAAGATGCCTATTTTATTTTTCAGGGTACAGATTTATTTTTTTATAAGAACGTTCGTATTTTAAGAAATGATCCAGAGTATTCTTATTGGGGAGTCACTCATGAATTCGTAAAGACTACAGAAGGCGCTGTTTATCAACAAATAGACAAGTCAGTATTATTCATAGACGATATTGGTGATGGAGGAGCAAAATCTGATAAAACAGAAAGAGATATACGATTATTGGTGAAAGGATTAGAGGAGAATCCAGATAACGCCCGTTATACTTTTTATTTAGCAAATACGTATCGTGATGCAAATCAGTTAGAAAATGCAATTAAAAAGTATGAAGAACGTATAAAATTAGGAGGATGGGTTGAAGAAGTATGGTTTTCATATTATGCAATGGGAAATTGTTATGAACGAATGGGAAATATGGCGAATGCCATACAATCATGGTTAGATGGCTATCAATTTTATCCTATACGTATAGAGAATTTATATAAAATTGTGAATTATTATAGGTGCGAAGGAAAAAATGTTCTTTCGTATGCTTTTTATGAGATTGCGAAAGATGAATTAAATAAACATAAAACAAATGATCACCTATTTTTGGAAAAGGAAATCTATGATTTTAAATTAGATTATGAATTTACAGTATTGGCTTACTATCGCAATCCAAAAAATTTAGATATAGTTGCTAGTTGTATGAAAGTAATATCGCATCCAAATTCACCGGATTATATTAACATGAATATTTTATCGAATTATAAATTTTATACCCCGAAGTTAAAAGATATGGAATCAAACAAATTTGATTTTACTGAATTACAGCAAATCGGTAAATCATTATACATAGATGATAGTTTCTTTGCTAGCACACCATCAATATGTATAGATCCGCTTAATAAAAACAAACTTATTGTAAATGTCCGCTACGTGAATTATAAAATTGATGATAAGGGTGGTTATATTAACCAACAAAACATTATAACAAAAAATGCGGTTGCATATATTGACATTAGTAAATCAGCTTGGAAATTAGAAAGTGAAACAGAATTAAAATATAATAATTCTTACGATGGACAATATATTGGATTAGAAGATGTTCGTATTATGAATTATGATAATAAGCTTTATTTTAATGCAAATCGTGGGATGGACGGAGAATCTAATAAAATGATGGTTGAACATGGACTAATAAATTTAAAATCAAGATCTACATTATCAAATTTAATAGAAATAGATTGCCAACAATCCATAGAAAAAAATTGGGTACTTTTCGAAAATTCAAACCGAGAACTTAAAATGATTTATGGTTGGTCTCCATTAAGGATTGGAAATGTGGTAGATCATCCAACTAGTAAAATTGATGAGAAAAAGAATCCTGTTAAAAAAATGGTGATAACCCATGAATATAATACACCTAATTTTTTCAAATGGTTACGGGGTTCCACAAATGGGCAGCGTGTTGGAAATGAAATATGGTTTATTTGTCATTTAGTAAGCTACGAAGACCGCCGTTATTATTATCATGTATTTGTTGCTTTGGATGCAAAGACGATGGAAGTTAAGCGATACAGCCGAATATTTACCTTCGAAAAAGAAAAAGTGGAATATACGCTAGGGTTTGTATATTTAGAGAGCAGTCGAGAACTATTGATAGGATATAGTTTAATGGATCGGCAAACAAAATATATGTCGATTTCAAAAGATAATGTAGAAGATATGTTTATATAATTTGATTTATACTGGCATTTTTACAGTTATTTCCAAATGTTTTACGATGCCACTGAGTAATTCCATGTTCTTTTATTCCATCCAAATGTCTCTTTGTACCATAACCCATATTTGTATCTAGACCATAACGCTCGACTAATAGTGGGTGTTCCTTGCATATCTCTTCAATATAGTTGTCGCGGCTTGTCTTTGCCAATATACTTGCTGCTGCGATTCCCATATATTTTGCATCACCCTGTTCAACTGTTACATGAGATAACTCTTGAATGCACTCTCTACTGTTATCATAAGCTCTGTATGGGTTAAAATAATTTCCATCTACTATGGCCATACATCTATCCATTTCGACATTCTCTAATTTCGAAATGGTTTCACGAATACATTCATGCATTCCTTTCATAACAGATTGTAAAATATTTATATCATCTATTACAGTTTCAGGAATCCATGCAACATGCCAAGCTAGTGCATGCTTCTTTATATAATCCGCAACTTCATTTATCTTTTTTTTAGAAGAGAATTTTTTACTGTCTTTTATATCTTTATTATAGAATTGTTCTGGGTCTTTAGGTAAAACAACACATCCAATATATACACGCCCAAACAAACAACCACGACCGGCTTCATCTAATGAAAATTCAAATTGATTGTTGTCGTTATAAAAACGATTTAGAATTGGTTGAGGTGATCTTTGTCGCTTCTTTTTCCCGGTAATCTCAGAATCCATATTATTTTTTATTATAAATAGAAGTAGAAAAAATAAATCAATTTTTCATTTTATCGCATATCTTTTTCGTCCTATACTTTATATCAAATGTTATCCATAAAAATTACACCCTTGTTTTTATTTTTACTATTATTATTTGTTTTAGTAATATCTGTGTTATTTGGTAACTATTTAATTTCATTGGAAGGATTTGTATCATTTCAGAAAACTAAATCATCTAACGATAGAGTACTTATTCCAACCTATTCTAAAACTGCTACACCTATAAAACTCTATGATAATTTATATTTTGATGATAGAAACGGCAATTTAATAGAAATAGATTCTACTACGTATGTTAATTCTGAAAATGTAGATTCAACAGGTCTTTCGATAGCTACTACAAAAGTGATTCCTCGTATGGACAATACGCGTCCTTTATCTTTTACCAAACAGCTAGATGATAAAAATAATGTTATATCAGTTGATATTGAGCCAAGCAAAACTACTGCAGTTTCAAGTTCCTTTACGTCTTATATTTATAGTTCACAATCAAAAAATACAGATAAATATAGTGTATTGTATATTCCATTCGATACTGACACATATTTACATATTATTGATAATACAAGTAATACAAATATAGGAAGTTATTATTTTTCATATCAAAATAAATTAAATTACTTTCATGGTTATACTAATAGTATTGTTGGTATAGATAAATATATTACATATACAGCTCCAACAAATACTTCCGCTACAGATAATTATTATGATACTACGAAAAACTTATATTTATTAAGTCCATATGTAAAATTTGATATTAAAAATGGTAATTTGATAATACAGACTCAACCAGATGGTGCAACAAAATCTATTACAGTTTACAGTCGTGATGGCAGTTCAAAATCTTTCAGCCGGTCAGGAGAAATTTCAAGTGCTGCACCTCCTCCTATTTCCTCTATTGATTTTATCCCATTTATATGTAATGATTTAATTGGTCAAAATATTGTTTTATACTTACCACATCAACAAGATACTATAATTGCTCTTCTAGGTTTTTCAGATTCTACTTTAAAATCATACAATTTAAATATGCTTGTACGTTTTAATAAAGACGGAGTTGCACCATCTTCTGGACAATCAAATTCAGCTGGTAAAACAGTTACTAATAATAATAATGCAGGTCCAAACAATTTACCTCCCAATCTTCCAACAACAGATAGTGTAGCATCGGAATATTTCAAATGGTATTGGTATTGGAAAAATAATGAAAAACCACCAAATGTAAATTATTCAGATGATTATTTGTTAAAAACTCAAATCGTACCACCAGTATGTCCTTCATGTCCTGCATGTAATAGTGGAGCATGCACCAATTGTGGTGGTAAGGGAGGATCTGGAACATTATCATATGCAGGAAATTCAATTGTTGGCGGATCTGGACTTCAAAATATAGGTAATCAAGGACAAGTTAAAGGTCAAAATAATAATCAAAATCCAACAGCTAACTACTCTACAATAGGTAACGGAACATTTTCTTCAAATGCGGATCCAAATACTATAGGTGGGTCGTTAACATTAGCATCCTACGATACTATTGCTGGAATAGAGGGAGTCGCAACTACTGGCGCAGGAGTTATCAATAATACAGTAAATACAGCTGGAGGAGTAGTAACAGGAGTAGTCGGAGGTGTAACTGGATTAGCAAAAGATTTAGGTTCGGATGTAACACATATATTAACTCAAAATAATCAAGGACAACTTAATAATAGAATATATGGTCAAGATAATACAACTATTGCGGGTCCAAACGGAAAACCCATAACAATCAATCGCACAGAAGGAGCTTTCAAATCTCCATACGGAACTAGTTCAACCGACCAATTTTCCTATTACGGATCTTTACCAAGCAAAGGAGATAGTAATTTCATGCCATTAACTGCAGATTTTAGTTCATTTGGTCGCTAAACAAATACTTAATTGGTATCAAAATAATTTTAGACATATTATGTATAAGAATATGTCTAAGAGTGTCGCTACGAGTGTCGCTACGAGTCCCATCATTTTATGTTTTGATACAGAAACAACGGGAAAACCACCCGATGGGGAACGTTATTTTAATGAGAAAAGACCAGGGGGTGCGAAAGCAGAAGATTGGCCAAGAATTATTCAATTAGCGTTTATATTATATGATACTGAAAAAATGAAACAACTTGCATTTTATGATAAGCTTATTAAGTTAAAACCAGGAGAAGTTGTGCCACCAGATTCTACAGCAGTTCACGGAATAACAGATAAAGACTTAGAAGAAAAAGGAATTCATATAAGAACAGCTATGAAAATGTTTATCCATTTTTTTGAGAAAGCAGACTTTGTAGTAGGTCATAACGTCCAATTTGATATTAATGTAGTATGTGCAGAACTTACATTATTATTAAGAGACCCAGAAACTAGTGATTCTGAAAAAGGATCAATACGTGAAATCATTCAAAAGTTATTATGGGATAAAAGTAAACGTTACTGTACATTAAACAATTCAAGAAAAATATGTAATTTACCAAAATATGTTTATGATATAAATGGTGTCGTAAAAGATGAAACTGGACAAGAAGTTATCGATTATACTTTAGATAACTATGGGAAACGTAAAGTAAGAAATCCTAGGTTAGAAACCGCACATCAAGTTATGTTTCAACAAAAATCAAATGGTCAACTACATAATGCGTTAGTCGATGTTGCTGTCTGTTTACGTATTTTCTTAAAATTACATTCTAATGTTGATGTTTGTGATAGTAAAAATAAAAAAACTAATAAATTTATTTGTGATACGATTCATCCTAGTGATTTAAAACCTAGTGAAGTTCCTCGTCGTATTGGTGAACCAGTAATTCACCCAGATGTAATTCAGGAAATGAATGCAATATCGTTTCGCCGAAATTCTAGATCTACAAAATCAAGTAGAAAAAGTAAAAAAGTAAGATCATTATCTTTACGTAGAAAGTCAACAAAAATTTCGAATAAAAAAACAAGGTCGATTTAATCCTATTTTATGACATTAAAAGTCGTTGTAACCTCCCTCAAAATGAGGACTCATAATACCAATATTAGTATCGTCTTCACATATATCATCCTCTGGATATTCAACATTATTTAAATCTTCTTTTGTCTCCTCATTTTCATCATCTATTGCCCGAATCGCCCAAATATCCACATCCTTCAAATAAGTATTAAACGCACTTTCAAAACCTAGAACTTCCGGTGTATCATGTTCAATACCGTTATCAATAAAACCTCTACATCTTTCTCCATTATAAGTATAATGTGCACAGTTTGCACAATATCCAATAAATATACCATTTATTGAGCCATAAGTTGCACAATTCATGCATTGTCCTGGTCCAGTACCTTCTTTATGATTTACTGCCCATTCCTCTGGAAAGCTCTCGTGATACCATTGGTAATCATAAAGATACTTATCACCAATATGAAAAGGTTTCTCCTCGGGATAATCATCTTCATCATCCGAAACGTAGTTCCAAATATCGTCATTATGAAATCTCGACATTCTTATTGTTTTTAATCTAAAAATTAAAAACAAAAAGCGTTCAATTTTTTATCAATCATCATCATCATCTATATCATCAATTGCAGTATCTTTTTTCACATTTTTATCTAAATAACGATACATTCTTTTTATATCTAACTTTGTAATATTATAATTTTCTAACATTTTCTCAACTTCATTCAATTGGTCTGTCTGTCCACAAAAGTCTCCACCTTTATAAAGTCTTAACTCTTGAAACATAGTTATTAAATCTTTTTTGTCTAAATCTAATTGCTGAGATAAATTATAAATAAATAGTATATTGTTATATTCAGTTGAATATTTTGTTAAAACCTTGGTAAACCGCACTTCTGTTGGTTTAAAAATATTTTTATTTTCTGGAAATGTATCATGGTACAATTTATTATTATAAATTGTCTTCATAAGAGAACTCATCTCATTAAATTGCCAGATTTGACTTTGGAATGTAATCCTATCTATATAATCAGCAAAGCACATATTTTTTAATATTTTTGAATAAAATGGAAAAGACTTTTCGATGTTTTTATTTTGTAAAACATCTACTATATTTTCATGCCACAATAATGCAACAATAGTTCTATCTGTTTCATTCATAAATTGAGTATGTTCCTCCATTTTTATGTTATTATTAATAAGCATCTCTGTAATTTTTTTAGAGTCTTCGTTATATGATTTGGCGTGAAATATGTTTTCAATTGTATCCTCTGTAATAAGCTGTGGCTTTTTTGTTAATACTTCATTTACAAATAACAACTTACGCATATCTCCTTGGATGTATTTTAAAATACTATCTTTATAACTTTCCTTTACTTTTTGAAAGGATGGTACAGTTTTATTCAAAATACTTCGTATTTGATTTGAAGTAGGTGTTTTTAACTCAAAAGTATTACATACTTTAATTAATTCCTTTATCTTTTTATCAATATAATAATTTCCTATACATATGATTGGATTTGTTGTTACATTTTCAAGGCGCTGTTTCTTTGTTTTCTTTTGACGTATGATTTTTATTAATGCTGTAATTCCTCCCTTATCACCATTATTCATACCATCTATTTCATCCATTACAATAGCTAATTTCTTTACTTTCTTTGTCATCATCTGTAAAACGTTTCGATTTGAAACATTATTGCTTGTTATAGTATCTATTAATCCTTTATTTCGTACATCACCTGCATCATATTTTATTACATCATAATCAAGGTCCTTTAAAATATTCATTACAAATTGAGTTTTTCCGCATCCAGGAGAACCATAAATATAAATACCCTTTTTAAAAGTAATGTTTTTATAATTTGTATCAAACGATAATAATATTTGTTTTATTTCATTCGCAACTGATTCTCTTTCAAATATTGAATTTATATTTATATCGTTCATAATAGTTCAAATCACTATACTATTATGGACATATTTATTTATATCGAATTTTAAACGAATATATTATACCACATTAATATCAACAATTATTTCGGGATCGCTTTTACTTTTCTTTTTAGGTACGTATGCGGGGACACGTGGTGTATCTACTACTTCAATTGGAATCCTTGTCATTTTTTCCTTAGGATTTGTTGCATCTTTCAAGGCAACTGTCTTTTCTATTAATTGTTGTTGTAACATACCCACCATTTTTTGAAGATCAACATTGTGTTTTATTATCTCTTCTGTATTATTCGATGCGGATTTCGCATTATTTAATTCACGAATCGTCTTTGTTTTTTCTATTAATTGTTTCTGCAACATTGTTACCATATTTTCCAATTCTTCGGTTTTCTTATTGGAAGATGGTTGAACTTCACTAACGGTAATTCCTTTATTTTTTGATAACTCCTGAATTGTTTTTGTTTTTTCTATTAATTGTTTCTGCAATACCATAATCATATTCTCATATTCTGAACATTTTTGAGTAAGTTGAGCTGATTGTTTTTGACTTTCTTGAATCATATTTACAACTTCCTGGTTTGATAATTCTATGGGGTCTTGACCTGGTCGTTGCAACATGATTGGAGCATTCTTTTTAAGTTTTTCCATTTCATCCTTTAACATTTGTTCTCGTTCCGCTTCAATCTCTTTCATTTGTTTCAATACATCAGGCTTCATCTTAGGAAGTCCAGGTTCATAATTTGCTAATAAATTATCAATATCGCGTAAAAAGAAATCTTTTACAGGTTGCTCAACTGGTTTTCGTATAAACATATCTACAGTTTTATCACATTCTCTAAAAAAATCGGGATGTTGATTATTAAGCATCTTACGTTTATCATATGTGTTATGTTCATGAGAAAATACTAAAATAGATTTCATAGGGTCAAGTTGAACAAACGGAATCGTATATTCCTTTAAAAAAGCACGTTCTTCAGCAAGAGCAGCATGTTCTTCATACTTTGTTTGCTGAAGCAACTCTTTACGAAAAGCAAATGTACCAGCTGTGGCATGATTCGGGCCATAAGGACCGCATTTAAACATCTTTTGAATATGCTTAAAGAAAATATAAATTTCACTCGAACCTGCACAAAGGGCTTTTGGATTGGCTTCTAACTTCTCAACTGCATCCTCAATACGTTCAGGTGGGTAATAATCATCATCGTCCATATAAACAATAATTGACCCGCGAGTAAAACTATGCATATAGTTACGTTTTGCACCTAATGTCATTTTTTCGGCAACTTCAAAATATCTGATTTGAGGGATGTTTGAACTTTCAATCAAATCACGAATTTTATCGGTACCATCATCTACTATAATCCACTCTATTCTATGTTTCGGGTAAGTTTGATTACGAAAACAGTTGAACATGTTTTGAATAAATGGGCGGCGATTAAAGGTAGGTGTACAGACACTTACTAAAGGCAATTCTTTCTTTGTAGTCTTTTTTTTATTTGTCATTATAATACTAAAATAATGTTATTATGTAGAAATAACGCTTCTATTTCTAAATAATTTATATCATTAATAATAATTTCTAAATATTTTATTACTAACGGTTATTATCTTTTATAATTATGTATAACAAATAGCCAACTGTTCCTAAAGTAATAGCAAAAACACCGGAATTTAATAAATAAAATGCGCTTGTAGAAAAATCATAATCTTTTTCTATGGGAGCGGAGTTGTATAAATTTTTAATTAAATTACCAGCATCAGCTATGGAAGTTAATTTAAATTTAGTTTTAATTACATACAACAACGTCATAAAGATAATAACAATTGCTGAAATATCTATAAAACATAAAATATTTTTAAAGGTTGAATTGGAAGAACTTACTTTTTTGGCAGTATCAGTTAAGAAATTTATGAATATCGCAAACAATAATATGATAAAGAACTGATCCGAAAAATATTCAAAATATTGATTTAATTTCTGTATAAACAACTGAGAAAATGTAGGACTTTGACCTTCTTTTAGATTAAGTGTAACCTTTGTATCATCTATGAACTTAAGCATAGTTTTAAATACTTCTGAAACTTTAACAGCGTCCCAATCATTATAAAATAACATACCAAAAAGGGAATATAATACAAAATAAACTCCACACATTACTCCTCCTACGGGAACACTTATGCTAATAATAATACAAAATCGTAAAAATGCCCAAATTATTTTTAATACCAAAAAAAATGCCTCCTTTTTTGTTTTTGGAACTGCATTTGCAAGTCTTTGCATTCTAGCTTTCATTTTAGCTTCTTTTGCATCTTTTTTTGCCTGTTCTTTTGCTGCTCTTTCTTCCGCGTCTTTTTTTAAAGCCTCTTCTCTTTGTTTTTTCCACTCAGATGCGGCACCACTTACTGTATCTCTTGTGTTATTCGCTGCGTTATTTATTGCACCTGTTGCTGCGGTCTTTAAATTACCAATAGCTCTCATCGGATTTGGAATATTTAGTGCATTAAGAAGTTGACTAGGATTCTTAATAGTTTGACCACCGAAATTTTCTGTATCGGGATCACCACCTTCAAAATAATCATTATAAGAATCAGTATCAAAATTACCACCACCTGACATGGTTTCAGAATCCTCACAATTTGGTTCTTTTTCTTCAGCTGCCATATCCATAATATAAAGTATTATAACTGCCAAGTACATAGCAGCTACTGTTCTATTGTTTGAATTTAAATTTACACAATCAATTAAAAATGTTTTAAAACCTGACGCAAAATTATAGCTATAATAAAATATTACAAAAAACAATACCATATAGGCGATTGTATGATTTAAGAATTTTGATGTAAATTTTGGATAAGCATCAACTAAAAACCATTGTAATTTTTCTGGGAAAACTAATGCATATTCTAAAAAAAATAAGACAATATATTTCAAAAATTTATTGGCTAAATAATCCTCGTTTAAACATTTTATTCTAGCTACAGAAAAATCAAATAATTTAACTTTTTTTTCTTTATCTTCTACAAAATTATTATAATACATTAAATAATACCAATTATTAACTACAAAACAACTAAAAATGAATGCTTCCATAACACATATTTGATTATAAAGTACTATTTCGTCATCATGCTGATTTTTGTTTGTATCAATATCATATTTCGAAGAAGGATTCATTTTTTCTTCTAAGCTCTTATTTTGTTTTCTTAATTCAGAATTATTTGATAACTTATCTGTGATTATATGAGCTAATTGTTTGTTAAGTGCTATAGTAGTATCATAAATATAATTTATAATCGATATGATAATTTGACGCGGATCTCCAGATTTAAGACCATTTTTATGATCATTTATATTATCTTTTCCATCCCAATCCTCATTTTCATCAAAATGAAATCTTTTCATTCCTTCAATAATCGGTTTATCATTTTTTACGGATTCAGGTTCAGGTTCAGGTTCATTAATGTTTGATAATACTTCCGGAAATTCCATATTTTTCATATTCACAGGCGGTTTTCTTTTTTTCTTAATCTTTTTAATTTTATAAACCATATTCATCGTTTGAAAATTTGCATTTTTATTACTAAATGTGTCATTTCCATAATTATTTGTTATATCCATAGTTATATATTATATAGGTATTGAATTTAATATAAATTTATTTATTAAATTAAATTATCTAGCGTATAACATTCCACAATTACCTCCTATAAACGATAAAATATTGTATCTTTCTTCATAAAGAGTAAGATTGTAATTATAGCCATACAGTTTCCAATTCGATTTTCTTACACCTATAGGATTTCCTGAAGCGTCGCATATTACACCAAAACTAGAATTTGCTAAATCGATAGGTGGAGTAATAGTTGTTACTTCTAATTCTATAGTCCTAAAATTACTTAAATTTAATGCACCTGAAGGTTGAGTATCGATTTGACTTGTGTTTAGACAAAAATTATAGCAATACAATCCTTCCCTAGCAAATCCTGGTGTTCTTGTATATTTTTCAACATAATTATATATTCCATTTGTTAATATGTTTTCTCTATATTCTCCGTTTAATAAAATTCCCATAGTACTTAATATTTCTTTTAAATTTTCAGGATGATATTTGCCGGTAATGTTTATGCCTGTAGTAACTTCACCATTTGGATGTACATCTATACCGTAAGCAACTGGTGTTGAAACTCCATTTAATATTTTCACAACATATACTACTTCAGAATCTGTAGAACCCTGTTGACCTATAGATATATTTGAAGGTAGGTTATCATAAGGCCAATTTGTATAATTCGACCATTCATTTCTTAAATAAACATCGTTTCGTTGAAAAAACCACATCCAATTTGCAACCATTCCTGATGAGTGTAACTGTACACGTGTTGTACCAGTTATATTTTCAAAATTATATCGCATTACATCTTTAACTAAATAGATTTGGTCTTCGGATGCAAAATGTTTTGCTTCTTCTTTAGATAAAAAACAATATGTGGAAAGCAAGTGCACATCCGCATTCCATGTAGTTGAATAATTCTGAGAATTATAAGTAGGATTATTTACAGGATCTAAGTATACACTTGGTGGTGTTTGTAAAAAACGAAAGGTTTGAAAACGATTTTGTGTAAAATCAGGTTGAACATAAGGATATTGATATTGATTATCAAAGACATCTCGTACTACAAATAATTCCTGTATAGGCCGCAAGGTTACAGATATAGTAAGTTCATTATATTGAAGAGCAATTAATGGAAATGCACATCCACTATTTAATGTGAACCATGTATTTATCGGAATAAATAATTGACGTCCACGTATTGATGGTTCCGAACCTGTAGAATCTGGTGTATAAAATGCATTCGGATATGTATCTATTCTACCATAAGAATTCGCTGGATCATAAAATTCAGGTATATTTCCAGTCATAGTGTTGAATAAATTCTTTTTATCGCTAGTAAAATCTCTTTCTACCATAGCTGCTAGATATTCTCCAGTATAGGATTGCAGTAATAATGAACCACATGTAATATCAACTTGTTGAATCATTTGTGTACCCAAATCCTTTATCCATTTAAATTCATAAGGTACCCATTCTATATTTGTATCCGATGTTGGATTATAAACTGGGCTCCAGATATCAGGTATATTTACTACCAAATAAGTATCCATTAATAATTCAGCATATCTTGGAATTTTAAATGTAAATGTAGAGGATTCTGTTAATCGAAGATCTCTTAAACCATCATAATCAATTCTAAATTTTTGGAGACCAAAGTTTGTATATTTTGAATAGGATACTTTAAAGAATGTTTTACTAGGATTTCCTGTTAAAAAAACGTTATTGTTTCCTACTGAAATTATATTTAGTAAACCACCTGCCATCTTTTATATATATGACTAATAATATATTTTTTATTCTATTTTAGTTTGTTTATAGAATATATAGAATCATGAATATAATTAAAAGGATATTAATTGTTTTTATTATTATTTTATTTACTTATATTTTATGGCGTTTATTAAAATCTAGAGTACAACTTAAAAGAGAAGCCACCCAAACTGAAAATTTTTCATTATTTGGTGGTTCAAAAGAAAATGAATTTAATAGTCTAAAAAAGTCCGAAGGTGTAAAAATTTTAAATGTTAGTAGTATGTACTATAATTTACCTTTACGCGAATATTGTATTAAAAATGCTTATAATAGTGCTTTAACTGGAAATTATATAAGTTTGGATATGGTAAGTTATGTATTAAATCGTGGATGTCGTTTTTTGGACTTTGAAATATTTTATATAGGTCAAGATAAGTTAGATGAAAAAGGCAATACAAGAACAATTTATACACCAAGAGTAGGATATTCTACAGATAATACATTTACAACAATAAATTCAGTTAATAGTGTAGGATTAGATGATGTTTTTCTTACTATATTAAACTCAGCGTTTTCTACTACTATACCGAATCCAAATGATCCATTATTTATTAATTTAAGGATAAAATCCAATAATCCGGATGTTTATAAAAATGTCGCTGCATCAATTCATAATGCTTTTATGGATAAACTTTATATAGATAATAAATCTAATAATGCTAAATTGATTACACATGATACAAAATTGTCTGATGTTTTGGGTAAAATAGTAATTTGTATAGATAAAACTGTTGTTCGTAATTATAAAGATTATACTTCTTGTGATCCAAAAGATATTAAAAATTGTTACGATTTAAAAAATTTTATAAACATAGAAACAGGTAGTGAAGAATTAAATTTATTACGTTATTCAGAGGTTATGGATCAATGCACTACACCGATTACAATTACAAATGATAATATTCATACGGATGTTAAAACTATAAGATATGTTATTCCAAACTCAAAACAAGATAGTGCAAGAAATCCTAGCATGAGTGATTTTGTATTAAAATATTCTTCTCAAGTACCAGCTTATCGTTTTTATAAAAATGATCTTCAGTTACAACGTTATGAAGAATTTTTTGATGATAACAAATCATCGTTTGTTCCTCTAGCGAATGCAATTCTCTACTTTAAAAACATGGATTCATAAATAATTTAGGAGTGTTCTATTAAAAATATATCTATTTTATATAAAAGAAATAGATATATGGGAAAAGGTAAATATAGAAAAATAAATTCGCAATTACCTGTACATAAAATTTATAAAAAATTTAAATCGGATTTATGTACGGATAATATGTCATTTCATGATTGTGAACTAGAAATATTAAGAAATGCTGTAGATGAAAGTGAAAAAGTAAGAGGTACAAAAATAGCAAACAGCGATGAGGTAAAAAATCTATTAAAAATAGTAGAAGATTTTTTAATTCGTAAAAAACTAATTTGCTATGGAGGAACTGCCATAAATAATATTTTACCAAAATATGCGCAATTTTATAATCGTGATTTAGAAGTTCCAGATTATGATTTTTATTCTGCAAACGCATTAGACGACGCTAAAGAATTAGCAGATATTTATCATAAACAAGGTTATACAGATGTTGAAGCAAAATCCGGTGTTCATTATGGAACGTTTAAAGTTTTTGTTAATTATATTCCGATAGCAGATATTACTTTTTTACACCCTAGTTTGTACAGTTCTATTTTTAAAGATACTATTATAATTGCAGGAATTCATTATGCACCACCTAATTTTTTAAGAATGTCCATGTACCTTGAATTGTCAAGACCTTTTGGTGATGTATCTAGATGGGAAAAAGTATTTAAACGTCTAGCATTATTGAACAAATACTATCCATTAAAAAGTGAAAAAAATTGTAATTCTATTGATTTCCAGAGAAAAATGGATTCTGATACAGATTTATCTGAAAAACTGTATATTATAACACGTAATTCATTTATAGATCAAGGAGTTATTTTTTTTGGAGGGTACGCAACTAGTTTATATTCAAAATATATGCCAGAAGATGAACGTAAAATAGTTAAAAAAATACCTGATTTTGATGTCTTATCCGAAGAACCAAGTAAATGCGCAACTATTTTGAAAGAAACACTTATTCGCGATGGGTTTAAAAATGTAAAGGTTATAGAACACCTTTCTATTGGAGAAATAATTCCTATGCATTTTGAAGTTCGTGTTGGATTAGAGACGATTGCCTATGTTTATAAACCTATAGCATGCCATAGTTATAATAAGATTACTATAGATGATCAAGAAATAAATATAGCTACGATCGATACTATTTTAACTTTTTATTTAAGTTTTTTGTATATTGATAATAAATATTACAATAAAGATCGCCTTTTATGTATGGCGAATTTTTTATTTGAAGTTGAAGAAAGAAACCGATTAGCGCAAAACGGATTATTAAAGAGATTTTCGATAAATTGTTATGGAAAACAATTAACCTTAGAGGATATAAGATCTGAAAAGGCAGAAAAATTTAAAGAACTATCCAATAAAAGAAATACAAGAGAGTATGAGATGTGGTTTTTAAAATACGAGCCAGAAAACAACAATAAAAAAAATAGTAGTAAGAATGATGCTGAAAAACGAGCTGAGGAGAAAGTTAAGAAAATTAAAACAAGAAGAAAGGTCGAAAAAATACCTTCCATCATAGAACTAATCCGTAAAAAACAAAAAACAAGAAAAAACTCAGGCGAATATGCATTTTAGATTACATTTTTTTTATCCTAATAATTATATATAATGAAGTCAAATAAATATATAATTATTTTTACATTAATAATTGTAATACTCTTTTTTTTATTTACATCAGATTTCTTTAAATATAAGGAGAAATTTGCATCATTAGATATAAACATTACTTCAACTTATACAGATAATACTGTAAATAATAACGAATTATCTTCATATAATTTATTACAAAATATAAGCTCAACCCCAAAATTTTGGTATGCTTTAGATAGTATTAAAATAACTTATGATAAGTCAAAAACTGTTGAACCAAGTATATCCTTTAATAATAACAATAATTACACCATAAATAATAAATATTATGATATAAACTCTTATATTAATAATCTATTAACAAATGTAGTAGGAATTGATTTTGTTTTTGATCCACAAAAAATTAATAATACTTCCTTTACAGCAACTGTAACAAAAGAAAATAGCGATGGAACTACATACACAGATGGAGTAGATTTTGAATACGAAATAAAAAAGAATATAGATTTTATTATCAATGGAATAAATAGTATAAACTTAAAATCTATTCGTTTTAGTGATATAACTGCGCCATGTATTCGGAAATTTAAATTATATAAGACAAATTTTACTTTTAATTTAACAAATGGCACTACGGTTTTAAATTTAAATGATTATAATTTTAATAACGGTGATACTATACCTATTTATTCGCAAGAATATATATTTAAAAATCATTCCACTATCATAAATTCTGATCCGTCGTATTTTATTAATTTAATTCTTGCAACTATAGTTAGCGTTGAAATAACAACGAAACCTGGATATGTTACATTACCAAAACCTGTTGTTCCACCATCTTTGGCAGAATACGCAGCGAATCCGCCTATCACAGCATTTCTTCCAAATACAACAATAAGAAAAAACGAATAATAACAGATATTAAAAGTCAAGATTTTTAATATTTGGAAATAGTATATATATGGCGAGTTTAGCAACTATGTTATCAGAACCACTAGAAACTGTGATTATAAAACCAAAAAAACGAAATAGAAAAACAAGGAAAAATAAATTAGTAACTGGTATAAAAGGACAAGGTACGTATTTAAAAAATTGGTCAAAACAACAACCAGGATATCATGATAGAACGGTAATGTTAAGACGATGCGGTACGCGTTGTTTTTTAGGTCCCAATAAAAGCTTTCCTATTTGTAGTCGTAACACATGTAAACGTAATAAAAAGGGAATATATGCAGCATATATTAGGTCAGAAGAATATAAAACATTAAGAAATCAAGATAAGTATAGAAGAATCTCAGCAAAAGCTCGTAGGATGTTACATAAAAGAAAATTTTTACATTATTAATAGAGAACATTTATATTTCACTTAAAAACGTTGTAAATTTTAATGTACAATAATAAAAAGCGCCAAATAAAATGCTTTTAAATAATAATCCATTAAAATTAAAGTTCCCATCTGTGTTATAGATCGATAAAATCGAAAATCTCTTAAAAATAAGTGTATTTATCATAGGTAATTGAAAAAGGAAAAACAATATAGTAATAAAGATAGGAGTCTGGAATTCTGTCAAAAGAATATCTATACGTTTTTCCTTTCTATTCTTCTCCTCGTATTCACGTAAGTTCTTCTCTGTCATATCTTCGTGTTCTCGAACATAATCTGAGGATTGTCTTATAGGAGGAATATAATTTGGTTTTACCTGCTCATCTTGAATATGACCGGCTGAATCCTGTGGAATATCTCGCGATGGTAAACGCTGTTGTTGTATTTGATATAATTGTTGTTTTTGCTCATCTGTAATTTGTTGTTGTATATGCAACGGGGTCTGCTGTTGTTGGGGGGGTGTCATAATTGGATTTTGTGCAGAAATACCATAAGGGTTTGGATGTAGGTTAATGGGAACATATCCATTTGTAGACGGTGGCTGCTGCATATTCGGATTAAATGCATTTGTTGGACCACTTGGATTATCTGGTAAATCAACGATACGTGTAATATTTTCCATAAGAACTATACAATATGAAATAACTAAAGATTGTATAGTTTAACGAATCTAAAATAATGATGTTTCTTTTCCTTCATTTGGGTCGGATACATCTATAATACGTTTTGTACTATCACATTTACTAGGATTTAAAGAATACTTGTAACATTTTTCACCATGCTTGTAAACTTTTCCTTCAAATTCTGTTAAAACTGGCCCATTAAATATGATGCAGTTTTTATCCTTACAAACTTTATTAAATAAACTTGCTAAACCAAGACCGAGAATTGCAGATATAACAATTCTTCCCATTTCTGTATCTAATAGGCGTTTAACATTCATTCTATATTATACAGTAACATAATTATTAGGATTGCATAGGTATTTTAGATATTTTACTTTCATCATTCGGGCAACTTATTTCCTTTTGAACAAAAGAAAAGCAGCTATCCGTCTTATCTTTATATTGTAAAACCTCCACGTTCTCAGGTGTGGGATAGACGTATATTTTACGATTATCGGGTGCTGTCATATAAACCGCAAAAAGACCGAATGCTAAACTTACTAAAAACACCTTAAAATTTATATACTTAAACATGCCCATTTATATAATAGGTAGAAAAATAATCTATTCGCTTTTTCTAGAATACATATTTATGTTTACTATATATGAAAACACCGATTCATTTTATTTTTGCATGTGGTTCTAGATGCTACTCTACAGATTTCTTGATAAAGTATGATTTAAGAAAGTTTAGTGGGCCATTTGATTATCTATTTATAGATTTTGAAACATCTTTAACAATAATAAATAATAATTTTGGCGACTTCTTAACAGATATTGTTTTATTCAATAAAAATGAAAATAAAACGTCTCTATTTTATCCGAAAAATACGAATAAAGTTGAAAATAAATTAGAAGAATTATTAAAAGAAAATTTAATTGGTTATATGCGTTTCAATTATAATCCTAAGACTTTGTTTATTAATCAAAATTATTTACGTGAAGAAAAATTATGTGGAAATTTATATCATTGGGATAAAATATGTATTTTTAAACATCATGACTTAATAGATGATTCTGTTTATTCTAAACTTAAAACTCGGTGCGAAAGATTTAAAAAAATCATAAATAACCACTTTTCAAATACCATATTATTTTACATTACTAAAATTAAAACCATTAAAAATATAACTAGTTATCTAAACTGGATATTATCATTAAAAGAAAAATACAATATTCAATCCTATATTATAATAATCATATGTTCAGACAACCTAGATGATGGACACTACTTTATATATAATTGCTTATTTATAGTAAAAAAAGTAGAACCTTATTTGGATCAATTCGAAAAATACGAATACGATAATGATTTAAAAGATATTAATTACGATAATGAAATTAATATAATTCGGGAATATTTTGACTTCAATCTTACTGAAAAATCAAACTGTTAAACATTATTTAAAGCTTCATGGTCTTATTTTTCTTCTTTAATTTAGCAGCATCTTTCATAGCTTGCTTGTACTTGTAGCTAGGGTTTTTAGCACGGTTTTTCTTAAACACTTCGACAACAAAGTTAACCCAACTTTTAGCAGCAGCATTCATTTTACGACTCTTCTTCCCACGGCTTTTCTTAGCACCTCCTTTGGAAACAGGTGTTGCTGCGTGAGATCCAGCGCTAGTTACTACTGGAGGAGTTGTAGGGGCAGTTGCGGTGGCAGATATAGGTGCGGGGGAAGATGATGTAGTAGCGGCGGACGGGACAGGGGCAGACATTCTATATATTACTAAACTATTTTTTTACGTAACGCGAGGATATTTATTTATTAGACTCTTAAACCTTTATAAATAATACATACCAAGGAAAAAAGATTTAACAGCAAACCAACGTATGGTATTTTGTTTCGTTTTTATACACTTGTAATTAAAGGAGTTATTTGTATAACTGAAACAGATACGTCATCCATTTGTTCATTAGGATAACTAAATTTAAATGCATTCGTCTCCTCAAGTATGCCTATCCATTCTTGTTTCCAACGACCCACAATCCAATCACAAATCTCTTGACTTGTATTTGTTCGTAATCTAGAAATATCGTTTTCGTTATCCAACATAGTTAAATCAAATACACCATCACTTCCTAGAATAATTCTATAAGAAGAATCTTTCTCAAAGTTCACAATAAATGTATCAGGTGCATAACCAGTTTTAGAGTTATGTCCAAGTGCTTGACTAGTACCAAGGCAATCTTTATTGTTAAATACTGCATATTCTGAATAAACTTGCATCATTTTTGTTTCAGAAATTACCTTAATGCTTTTAGCAGGTATAAATCTATGCCCTAAACCTATTATTCGCTCTTTCTCTTTTTCGTTTTTACCATTATGTTCTTTACTAATATGAATTAATTCATCGTTTTTAAATACTAAGAATTGTGAATCTCCGCAATTTATACAAATAGCTCTATCCGAATAAATTTTTACAATAATAGCAGTAGCACCAGACGATTCACCTATGTTAACACAACCTGATTCATCAATATGTTGAACTAGTGCAATAATAGGATTTTCTGTTCCCATGAATTCAGACTTTTTCTCTACTGGAATAGCACGTATAAAATTAATACAAGAATTTGTACCATGTCCGTCATTTAACATTACCCAATTAAATATTTCTCCAGTAACTGCATCCTTCCCGTCGCCTGTACAAATATAATCTTGCCCACTACATAATTGTTGTATAGCATGAGTAATAGAAAGGGAAAACTTTGATAGTTCCATTATTTGATTGTTTTTTATTAAATATTTTTTCATAAAGAAATCAATTTTTTATGAAACGTCTACTTCTTATTCTTCTTTTTTTTCTTACTAGCTCCTTCTGGTTTTTTCTTATGATCATTTTCCATCTCTTTCAATAGATCTGGATGAACAAAAGAATTTGCTATTGATTTCTCTTGTTTTTCCTCGCCATCTAAACGAAACACGAAATTATTAGGAGAATCAGTAGTGTTCAACGAATAATTTGCAGCTAATTTTTGCTGTAATTCTATACGTTCACGAATTTCCTGTTTCTTCTTTTCAATTTCATCGGATTGCATCTTTTTCTTTTGTTCCATTTTTGATTTCATTTTATCACGCATAGAAGATTGTTTTGTCATTCTATCCAACATATTTGTATCTAATTTCATATTTTTCCCTAATCCACCCATGCTACTCGCCATTTTTTTAAACATTTCACTAAATTGTTCTTGACCCCCCATATCTTTCATTTTTCCGAATATATCACTTGCTTCCTTCATTAATTCCTCACGAGATATCTCTCCACTTTTCATCTTAGAATCCAATTTTCCACTTACTTTTTTCATTAGTTCTGTTATCTTTTGAGGATTTTTCATTAATTTTTTTAACACATCCTGTGTATTACGTGCATCTTTTACGTCTTCTCCTACTAAATCACTAAATTCTCCAGATAATTCATCCGCCATCTCTTGTGCTAACTTACCAATTTTGCCATCGAATAGTCTCTTCAAATGATCCTGAATATTTTCCATATTTGGCATACCAGGTATACCTTCCCCGGTCATGTTTTCAAACATATTTCTAAAATGTTCTCTAGGAATTTCTTGTTCAGAATCTGTAGCCTCACTAGGTTTATCCATGAAATTCTCCATATTCTTAAAAAAATCAGTAATTCCGCCCATAGTTTCCTTTAATTTTTCTTGTAAATCATTTTCATCAATACCTTGAAACATATTCATCGTATCACCAAATGTTGCTTTATCTTTAATTCCACTAACAATAGTAAATAAAACTAATTGTAAATATTTCCATAATGCTTTTTTTGTGTTCTCAGTAATATCTTCACAATTAAATAAGAATCTAAAACTTACATTTGGTAAAAAATAGGTATTAATATCACTATCTGATTTAAACATATCCTCATTTTGATAAATAATATCAAAAAATCTTTCAGGGTAAACCTTTAAACAGTGGTTAAATAAATTTTTTAATTCTAATTCAGATACGTCCGGTTCACTCCACTTCGACCATAAGTATGTATAATCCGAAAAAGTAATGGATAAATCATTTGCAAAATCAGAAATAATAGAACGAAAATTAGTTGGTATAGTTTCTTCCATGGAAATATAATAAAGGATGTTATTTTTTTATTTCATTTCGAACTTAATTACTTTATAATTGTAATGTCTCATCAAATAAACTATAAACATCGCGATCGTGCGTGATTATGATAATACACTTTTTATATTTACGAAAATCCTTAATTATTTTCAATAACTCTTTTTTTAAATCTGTGTCAAGAGCATTTGTAGGTTCATCTAATATTAATATTTTTGATGGATTAACAAGACCGCTTATTATATTTACGATCTGACGTTGTCCACCAGATAAGTTTTCACCTAATGCGCCAGATTGTTTATTATAAATATCCATTTTTTGATATAATTCTTTTATTTTATCATATTTCATAATTTCAGTTAAATACTCTTGGCACACAGCAAGATCATAACACCCATACAACATATTTTCGACGACTTTTTTATCAAATAATTTTGAAGATTGGTTTACGTATACTATATTTTTACGAATGTAGTATGGGTCAATTTCATCTACACTTGAATCATCTATGTAAATATTACCTGAATTAGCATGATATAATTTTAATACAAGTTTAACAAATGTTGACTTACCATTTCCAGATAATCCTGTAATTCCAATAATTTTATTTTCTGTATTTAAAGTTACAGATAAATTCTCGAAGACAGGTTTTTGACTCGTTTTGTATTTAAAAGTTACATTCTCGAAACGAATTTTGGAAAATTGTAAATCAACAACTTCATATTTTCTATCTTTTACAACATAATATTGTTCCATATCTTTAAAATGTTTCAAAACAGAATCGGAACGTCCTAAAAATTCAATAAAATCCGGAACTTGTGTAATTATCGACATCATCTTATCTCTATATAATAAAAGAATCGTAAAAAACGTTATGAATATGGTATTATCTATTTGTTTATTAAAATATAGGTAAATTAAATAACCAATTGATATGAATATTATAGAATAAACAATACATAACATAATTATTCCATGAAAACTGGCATTTGAATAAAACAAAAAGGAATGATGAATACTATTTTCAGTTTTATCCGAAAAGATATTAATTTCATTTTTAACTTCTCCACGATAAATAATTCTATCAATATTGTTTAAAATTTCTTGTAAATAAGATTCCGTATCTGTTACAAATTTTTCATAATTATCATTATGAGCTAACATATCATTAATAGATGTTAATAAATACAGTATAATAAAAATATTTCCAAATAAAAACCCTGTACCAAACACTTTGTTTTTGTAAAAGAAGAATATAGTTATGATTATTAAAAAAGTTATATTTGGTATAATGAATGTAATAATATCATTAAAAACCATAAATGAAATAGAAGAAATACGATTGATTGGTGAATTTAATTTCGTGAAATTTATCTCTGAAAATTCTTCATTATTCACTAATAACATTATATTTACTAATTGTTGTCTTAACCATTGGCGTAATTTTGTCATTAGTTTATTTTGAAAATATTTATAACAGGAATAAAGTAATAGAAATGTAATAGAAATACCAATAAAATATTTATAAAACAATACAGAAGAAGGTTTGTTATTTTTTTGAATACAACTAATTATATTTGCAGTTATGAATGAAATTCCGTTTGTTTGTAAAAGATTTATTATAAAACTTGTTATTATCATAAGTATAGTATTCACATATTCTGTATAAAAAAAATCTTTTAATAAATATTGAACTATACTCATATTATATGAATGGCTAAAATATATTGATATGATAAATGGTAACAAATATAAAATACAAATGTGATTTTATATTTACAATAGTATCTTAATAATACTTGGATAATATGCATAAGTAAAAAAGAGCTATTATCATAGGTTTTATAGTACCATTTACGGATTGTTTTATACTATATTTTGAAAACTCAGAATCACGTACATGAATAATGTTTTTAAATAACGGAAAACATAAATAAAGCAATACCGCACCTTGAATATAGTTAAACATACAAGATAAATTATAAGCACACCATAAAACATTAAGTATAGTTATATTTGCAATCATTTTTAAGGCTTCTATTTCACCAAGTAAAACTGGAATGGTATAAATTCCGTTTTCTTTATCACCCGATAAGTCGGCTATATCTAATAGAATTTCATTATAAAAAGAACCAGTAAATACTAATTGACTTGCTAGTGCTAATATTGCAAGGTTTTTATTTAAAAAACTAACATTTATTGAGGCGAATCCATTAAATAAAAGCGTTGAAGAAACTAATAAAGCACAGGATAAATTTTTTATAAACGGAATTCTTTTTAATATTGGTGTATATGCTAATATCATTATATTTGCTAGTCGAGGTATGTACTGTAAAACACTTGGTATAAATTTGGTGTTTAAAACCTCACTTATTATAAACATACATAAACTGAGAAATAGTGAATCCTTAATAGTAATATCACCTGTAATTAAAGGACGATCTGGATTATTTATTTTATCAGTATGAATATCAAATACATCATTAAGTATCATACTGTTAAACATAATCAATAAAACAATTACGTTCGATACTATAAAATTTTGGGATTTAAATAGATTTACGCCTGGATTCATAATATACCCACCTGTAGAACAAAGTACTAATGTAGGTAATATATTCACAGGACGAATCATACGAAAAAAACCATTTGCTTTTTTCTTTACAATAAAAAATTTATTGGATGGGGTCTCAATATCGTACGTTTCGAACATTTGTAAAGAATTTTCATGTTTTATTTTTTGAGAAAGAGTAAAACTTTTTACTGAAAATAGGTTAACAAATAAAAAAAGACATTTTATAAATCGCATTTTTATAATAAAACGTTTTGTGTTTAAGTTTTTTCAGTTATTATTATCAGATTGTGTTTGACTAACATCTCTCATTGTTTGAATAGCACTAGGTGTGGCAAAACAAGTTGTTGAGTTGTTTGATGGAACATAATTCTCAATACTATCTTCCGATGAACGTCCCTCATCAGATTCTTCTGAAAGAGTTTGGAATACGGTGACATGTGTATCAAAATCCACCATTCCTGCTCGGATGTATTTCTCGAAGGTATCATAATTTATATCATCATCACTTGGAATTCGTAAAGATAACCCTTTATGACTCAAATCATCATAACCGTAAGATTGTGTAGGGGAATTGATATTTGCTGTTTGCATTCTTTTCAGTAAATTTGGTCTTGGAGTAAATGGTGGAACAACGGTATCTGTATTTCTTCCACTAGCTGTTGGTGTTAAATTATAAGCTTGTTGCCTTCCTTGAGAACTATGTCTCGCCAAAGCAATTCTACCTATACTTCCAATATCAGTAAATGTAGAATTTAATGACTTAAATACAATTGATATATCATCGCACAACATTTTCAATAGTCCATCCTCCAACTGTTCAGTTTCACGCATGTACTTTCGGATATTATCAAATGTATCTCTTAAGTGCATCCTAAAATTTGCCTTTTCCGTCCCTTTAAAGTTTCTCTCATCCTTAGACTTAAACAATAACTCTTGTACTTTTTGACGGTACGCATATTTTGTAAGATCATTTTTTATAATTTCACAGGTTTCCATATCCAATAAATCTGGAATTGATATCTCTGTACCAATTAATTGAGACGAACTAAATATCTCTACTGCTAGATTTTTTGGTTCTGTAGTTTTAATATGGTAAATCTTTTCTGTTTCACTAGTAATAACTGATTCAAATAAACTACTTGTCCAAATCCCATTTCTCCAGTCATAAAGTTCACCATTTATAGAACGTAATTCAACATGTTGAAGTGCAGGAAACATAAACTGATGAATAACCTCTCCATAAATAAGACCTGTGTGTTCCATATTATCAACAAATTGATAATCCGCCAATTTTTTATCACTTAACTTTCGGAGCAAAGATACATTATGATATTCTCCAAACCCTACAAATATATTTGGAAAGTTTTCGTTTACGTAACTCGACAAAATACTAGGTGATTGTTCTCCCTGTGTTGGATCGCCATCTGTCATAAAGATATGACCAATTTGATGATGGGGAAATTTTTCGGAATAATCCACCATAATTTTAGTTGCACTTTTTAGTGCAGCTTCAATATTTGTAGATCCATCAGGAGAAATAGTACGAATCGTATTTAAAATTTCTTTCACATTTTCTTTTGTAATTTGCACACAATCTACCAATATATTTACATCATCGCTAAACGTATTAACTTGAATATAAATATCTTTTTCTAGGTTCGCAAAATAATTTACCATATTGACAAAAGTTTGTATGACGTAATCAATATTTTTTTTTCCAGAACTACCATTATTCATAGAACCAGACTTATCAATTGTGAAGTGAAGGAAAGTGGGCTGCTTTGTAATCTCTGTTTTTTTCATTTTAAGTCGTAGAATACCAAAATATTCTCCATCATTCAAATGAAGGAAGGGTAAAGAAGAAGAATCGTTATGTATTTCAATAAAAGAATCCTGGATGTTATTTACCTGAAAAGTTTCCATTTTAAATAGTTTTAATAAAAAAAGAAGTAATAGAAAAAACATTCAATTTTTTATGTTAATTAAATTTTTAATATAATTAGTAATTATATATGGGATTTGATAGAAAAAGGAATATAACATCTTCTTGTTTACAATACAAAAAACTAAATAATAATGAACCTATAAAAAGCTTATTAGATATTAAAAAAAAAGGAATTTATCAGATATTTGATGAAACTTACAATAGTTCAAAAGAATATCCGTTACCTACAAATTCCAAGAATTCTAATATATATTGTTGTAAAAATATTGACTTAGGAGTTATAGAAAATAATAAAGTTGATCCGAATAAAAGTTATACCATATCTTTTACTCATATTAACAATTATAACTATGAAGAATTTTATAATGCGTATCACAAAGAAACTTATGGTATTTATCCCATAGGAAACCCTTTAAATAATGATGAAAAATTACTTACTGGTAAAGAAAATGAAATTTTAGCAAAATATACAATTTTTAAAATAAAATTAGAACTCTTCGATTCTTATTGGTGTTCTAGACCGCTTGAAGCTATGGGTCCTTTAGACTATATTCCTGGTGTTAATACAACAATTGGCGCATTAAGCGCTGGCGTAAGTGCTGTTGGAAATACACCAGGATTAATATCAGCTGCAAATACAATTGGTTCAACCACAGTATCCGCAGCTCAAGGCGTTGGTCAGGGTTTAATTAATACTGGAACTAGCGCTGTTACTGGAACATATGATACAGTAAAGAAGATTGGTGATGGACAAATTGTAGATGCAGGAAAAACACTTGCCAATACAGCATCTGATGTCGTTTATCAAGGATCAGTTACAGCAGCTTCACCTGTAATAGCTACTGTTAGTGAACCAAAAGAACTTATTAATAAATATGATACTATGGGAAACAGAATACCAATAAATCCTATTCGTCCGTTCAATTCTGGTGGAAAAAAGAAAAGAAAGTCAAAAAGAAAAACAAAATCTAAACAAAAAAAATTGAAATCCAAAAGAAAAACAAGGAAACATTAATTTTTCAACATAATAATTAATATTTTATTTTTAATAAAATATTAACAATTTATACCAGCGAAGATTTAAAATGGGACGCCCTGGAGGGGCGTCATTTCAAATCGTTACTGGAATCTGACCCTTGAGGAATTAAAATGTCCCATTTTAATTCTTCAAGGGTTTAAATGAGAAAAAGGTGTAAAAAATAATAATTCTAAAACTTATTCATAATACTTTCCACACTTTCTAATGCACCTTCAACCCAACCCTGATTCATACTTATCATTTCACCAACAACAAAAATATTTTCTTCTGGATATTGTGCTATATCACAAAATTCTTTACGATTTTTTAAGTCGCCTTTTAATGGCGTGTAATAATGTGTTCCAATATCCCAATAAAAATCCACCATATCTTCCAATTCTAACGAATTCGAAGTTATATCAAGTGCTATTTCTAATAGTCTACATAATATTTCTCGATTTTTTTTATTGTTATCTTTATGTTTTTTCAAGATTTCAGCATCTTTATTATCTGTATACACAATCATGTAAATACCCTTTTCATGATTTATAGGTATTATTTTATGTAAAGGCCCAGGAACAACCGTTGTCATAGTACAATATTTCGCCATAATCGGAATGGATTCTTTGGAGAATTTACCATACATACGTAAAAACGGTTGCCCTTTGATTTGTTTATAAATTTGCTTATTTGGTAATAATTTTACAAGACTCTCAATAGTAGTTGCCAGAATTATGCGTTTGCATAAAAATGTAGTATTTGGGTCACAAATAATTTCATAGCTATTTCCATAGGTAGATAAGTTGTTGATTTGTTTTACGTAGCAAGATTTTCTTATTTGTTGCGAACCAATTCGTAAAGCTAATGTTCCAATAAGTTGTTTCCACGATAACCCCATACCTGGCCACTTCGAATAATTATCATCAAACCCATAATAATGTAACGTATCATAAGCAGATTCGTTTTCATAATCGGTATATCCAGCACATACAATAAAATTATCATACGCATCTCTATAATATTGCTCTTCTAATTTTGGTCTTGCATATTGTTTAAATGTTTTTGCTTTGTCTTTTTCCACATTATACTCTCGTTTTAAAAATAAAAACATCTCTTTTACTTTACAGCCTGGTTCTATAGTTTTTGAATATTGAGAGTTTGCAATAAAATCATGATAGGGTAAATCCAGTTCCTTCAATAATTTTAACAACAATACATCTTTCTTTTTACGTCCAACACCAGCCCCAATAGCGATTGATTCTCCATGAAAATCATAATTACCTGCTCTACCACCAAGATGATCGTTGGCTTCAAGTACTAATAGTTTTGTAGATGGTTCTAATTTTCTAATTTTGTAAGCTGAATATAAACCTGCAATACCACCGCCAATAATTATGATATCGTACATCTTACTAAAATATAAGAATAAATTATTCTTATGTAAATTTTTTCTATTATTTGTATATTAATGGAAAACCCAAACAATAATGATCATATTTTAGAACTTGAAAATTATGAAATTGAAACCTTTTTAAATTTTGCAAATCTTCTTAATACAATAAGTCCTTCAGATGACCCTGATTTTTTTTGTGCGATGTCAAAAAAATTATCTCTTTGTTTACACAATCGTGTTATAAGAAAATTAATGCATTTTGCAAAATATGGTTCAGAAACCGGATTTTTACTTATTAAAAACATACCTACAGATATAGATAATTTACCAGATACACCACCAGGAAATAATTATAAAATTGGAGAACAAACGATGTTAGCTAAAATACAAAGTATGATATTAAATGTTTTTAGTGAGTTAATAGCATATGAAGCAGAAGGATACGGAAGGTTATTTCAAGATATTGTTCCTAATCAAAGTATGGCAAAGGACCAAACTAGTTTAGGAAGCAATACAGAATTAGAAATACATACAGAGCAAGCATTTTCGAAATTACGACCAGACGTACTTAGTTTAGCATGTCTTCGTGGCGATAAACAAGCACTTACATATATTTTGCCTGTAAAACACATTATAGATAATTTTAGTAAAGAAGAAAATGAATTATTACGTAAACCTCTATGGAAAACTGGGGTGGACCTATCTTTCAAATTAAACGGCCATGAATTTTTAGAAGGTGACGTGCGTGGTCCTCTCCCTATTATTAATGGTGACTTAACTGACCCACAACTTATATTTGACCAAGATTTAATGACAGGTATAACAGAAGAATCTGAAAGTATGATTCAAAAAATAGTAGATATTTACTATAAACATCGTATATCGCATAATCTGTGTCCAGGTGAAATAATTTTAATTGATAACCGAAGAGCAGTACATGGGCGTTCCCCATTTTTCCCAAATTTCGATGGGAAAGATCGTTTTTTAATACGCTGCTTTTCTGTGTTAGATTATAAGAAAAGTAATCGTGACAGAATTAATTCAGGCAGGGTCGTCGCTGCCACCAGCAGCTAATACGTAATACCCTCCTAACATCATAAACATAGTAAATAGACAAACAGCAAAACAAAAACAGGTCATAATGTTATAACAAACATTACATTCTATAGCGTCATCAATATATTGAACTCCTTCTATAATTGGTAAATCTTTATTTTCTTCATTTATAGGATTTACAGTAATACTATGAGATTCCATTCTATAGTATTAATAACATAAATGTATTTATTACGTTTCTAATAAGATTTAGTAAATAGAAATTTCTACTACTATATTAAGAAATATGTCACATAACCATGCGTTTGATATTGAGAAACTTAAAACTGATTTCGATAATATTATTACTTTAAAAAAGGAAATTGCTAAGGTAAAATGTGTAGTATTAGAGAAATTAATACAATTAAAATCCCAGTATAATGAATTGATTAAAAGCAATTCTAAAAAAATATTTTTATTCTGCCTAGACTCGTTTTACTTTCAATACAAAACTTTCGCTATTGAAATGGAGCATATTGATAGATTCCGATCTCTTATAAATAATAGAATGTACTGTGATTATTATAAATTATACAACATCATTATTTCTTATATTAAAGAAAATCGTACAGAATTAAATATAGATGAATTAGAATTGAAAACCTATCCAGTATATAAAGACCTTGAACCCTTTCAAGAATATAAATTAGATGATATAAAAGATATTCATTCTAATATTTTACTATTAATCAATAGATTATATTTACAATCTACAGGTAGAACTGATACAATTGAAAACTATAGTGAAAATCATAAAATCGGATTTTCAATTTCCAACTTTTTAAATACTTTAGAATATGAAAATCGTTTATTAAGAGAACAAATATCACTTTATATCAACTATATTTCTTTCTTCCACATTTCACAAAAGAGACAACTCAACCGTTTATTTATGAGAATGCAAGACTTCTATAGAGAAATCGATGACAATATTAATATCAATAGAACCTTTTCAATAGAAGATATAGGAGAACAAGATAAATTAACGCGTTTTTTTATTATAGGTGAAGATGTTCAAATAGGTAATATACTCGAAGACCTTGACTTTATACCCGCCCCCGAACCAGAAAAAAAACAAGATTATAATTTAGAGGAAGATGGCAACATTATCGAAACAATTGAAGAAAATTAAATAGAGATTTGCGTTTATTTTTAAAATACAAAATATATTTATTATTTTGTATTCTGATTTTTCTAACTATAATGTAGATAATACAAATGCCAAAATCAACAAGTGAACGTGAATCTGTGAGTAGCGAAGCTAAAAAAAGCTCAGTCTCACAACAAAATGATTCTAAAAGTAATTCTGGAAGCCAACCAGATGCTAATTTATCAAAAGTACATTGGTCTGATGAAAACGAGAAAATCTTAGTAGAATGGTGCGATGTTGCACAGTGCTATAAATGGTTAAATTCTCGTTCTCACGAAAGACTTTCCTATATGCATGCATGGTTTACTATACCAGCTATTGTATTATCCACAATTAGTGGAACAGCATCTTTTGCACAAACAAGTTTACCTTTAGCGTATCAAGTATATTCACCTATGGCTATTGGTGGTATCAATATTTTTATTGGTATTCTCACAACAGTTCAACAATATTTAAAAATCTCAGAATTAAATGAAGCGCATCGTGTATCATCAATCGCATGGGATAAATTTGCTCGTAACATTCGTATCGAATTAGCAAAGATACCGTGCGAAAGAATGGACGCAGGACCATTTATTAAATTATGTCGTCAAGAATTTGATCGTTTGATGGAAACTAGTCCTATGATAACAGAAAGAATAACAAAAGAATTCAATAAAAAATTTAAAGGAAAAGATGAAAAGAGTAAAAAGAATTTCGAGAAATTAAAGAAGCCGGATATTTGCGACACAATTAGTAGTGTTAGTAACGTACGTAATAAATGGTATTTACAGGGTAAAGAGGAAGAAGATGAGGACGATGATAATGACAGCATCAATTTAGAAGAAAACTTAATCGCTAAAAATAATTTACTTGACTTACAACAACAAATATTAAAAGAAAAGGATGAAGAATTACGTAAAAAACAAAGGGAGGATGCAGATAAATCTAAAAAAATGTTTGAAGAATTAGAATTATTACGTAAAAAGGGGGAAGAATTACGTATGAAATACGAATCTGATAAAGAGTTAATACAAAATTATGTTGACAAGTTCAAAGTTATGTATGAACGTAATCCATTAAAGGAAGATATTTATGAAAATTTAAAAGATACGGTTGATGTTGATAGTTTAGATAAGTTTTTAGAGAATTACGGGGATGAAAATGTATAATCCTAATATATAAGTTATGAGTAATTTAGAAAACGATGTATACACTAGGTCCAACTCGGAAAATGGAGAATGGAGATTAATGAAACCCGGAAAAATAAACTATATCGCAGATAATATTTCTCATGGTTTAAGTAAAAAATTTGTTCCAGGAAGCCATGAAGAAAAAACTGCTTTATTAACACAAAAAGAACAGACATTATTTATTATAATTCCAAATAAATACAAGGACGATTGGATTGCGAAAACATTTTTTAAAGACGAGTTAAAAATTAATGTCAATTATGATGATTTTGAAAAAAATAAAAATATAATATTTAAAGATTTACTCGTTAAAAAAAATAACTGGTTAAAAAATTTAGAATTAAATAATAAAGAACTTTTAATTAATATAATTTCAATAACTAATAATTGGTATCAGACTGTGAAGCGGTTAAAAGAATTGGAAAAACTAAAGGAACCGGATCAACCTACAAAAACACAATCCGCTGGAAAAAAGAGAAAGCCTAGAACAAAGAAATCCAAAAAATCAAAACGCAGCACCTTGAAAAAAAAAATTTTCTTATAATTACTATTTGAAATTCAAATAATAATTATAGTAACTCTGTAAATAAAGTTTTTGATTTTACAATCCAAAATTCGTTTCCGTTTTCTTTATAAGATATGCACGAATAATTCTCATAATTTGCTTTAGTTTCATTTTTTTCTTTCATATATTCTGATAATACCTTGTTTTCATTTGGTATAACTATACTATCCTCCAAAAATAAAGAATAGCGCTTTGCCGTTTTAGCGCCTGTAAAAAAACTAAAAAATGATCCTACAACGTCTAACGGCTTTTTTGAAAATAAATAAACACTTCCAAATTTTTCATCAGTTATAGTTGTATCAAGTTCGTTTGTTTTTGAAATTATATTTTCAATAGACGTTCCATTTTTCTTGCATAAATATACTAGAATTGGGTTTTCTAATTCATTTCCTTCTTCATCTTTCATATTTAATAAATTTTGGTTTTCTTCAAACAATTTTATTACAGATTCATGAATAGGTGTATTATTAACTTTTTTAGAATTCACAATTTCATCGATGATGCATAAAGATGAACCTTTTTTTGGTTGAATTGGTTCTCCAATATTCTCATAAATAGAATAAATTACATCATCGATTTCAAGAAAACCTTTATAATCTGTTGACAGATTTGCCATAGTTGTATTTACCAATTCATTACTTTGATTTAAAAATATCTCCTCTATATCTGCTCCACCTACTTTTGTTTGGTTTACTTTTTCATCATCTTCATCAGATGAATCACTTTCATCATCTTCATCAGATGAATCACTTTCATCATCTTCATCTTCATCACCTTCAACTGCAACATCGCCTTCATCACCTTTATCACCTTCATCGCCTTCAACAACTGCATCTCCTTCATCAACTGCAGCTCCTTCATCACCTTCAACAACTGCATCTCCTTCATCACCTTCATCACCTTCAACAACTGCATCTCCTTCAACAACTGCATCTCCTTCATGAATTGTATCGTCTTCAACTACTGCATCTGCTTCATCGCCTTCAACAACTACATCTCCTTCATCAACTGTATCGCCTTCAACTACTGCAGCTCCTTCATCACCTTCAACAACTGCATTTCCTTCATCAACTGCATCACTTGAATCGCCCTGATCAACTGCAACACTTTCATATTTTTCCGTAATAGGTTCTTCGACATCTTCAATATCTGCTGCAACAGCAGTTTTAAAAAGATTGGGTTCTAATATCTTTTGAATAAATTGATATGACCCGTTTCTTTCTTCAAGATAAAATTCCAAAAAAGGTTTTTCTAATGATTTGTTAATTTGATAAATACATGCACGTAAATTATAAGGTTTTTTTAAATCCCTATCAAACCCAAACTGCATAGTAAGGTCTTCTTTATCTAAATAATTGTAATTTTTAATAACAGGAGTGGATTCTTCATCTAATGGAATTTCTACATACTCTTCTACATTATCTTTTTCTTCTATAATTACTGGCTTTGAAGTAGTAATTAAATATTCACGAACAGATTTTTTTAAATCGTTAACTAAAAAAGACATATATATAAAATCTATACTTTAAAAAATTGATTCCGAATTTATTAAACAGTTTAAAACAACCTAAAATGTCATCTTTACCTGAAAGATTTTATTCACCAGAACACATTCAATTTATACGTGCTTGCCTAATAAATACATGTTATTTAGATTATTGCAAAGAAGTGTATACTATTGTGAAATTTAACTGTATTTATGCATACGAACTCTTATTTTATAAAAACGATAAAACAATTTGGGATAAAGTGTTTCAAAAAAATAAAGATATGTTTCTCTATTATCTTGAGTTAACAACAGATCATTTATCTATTTTACCAAAGCAACCTCGTATTGCGTATTCACCAACACAAACTTCAAATACTTACGAGCAAATTACATTTCAAGAATTTGTGGACGAACGCGTAAATTTACAGAAGGTTGGATATAGAGAATATCAAACTTTTATTCGTTCGATGACAGATTCCAACTTTAAAAAGAATTTGATTGATAAGTACCGAAACGATACTGAAATTACAAGTCTAAAGAATTATCTTATTTATGTAATACAGATGATTATATCTAAGTATATCAATAAATCCGAATTCTTTACGGTTGATGAAGCCAAAGATATGGACATTAGTATGAATCCAATACCTTATTTTGAATACCTATGTCGAAATTCGAACACGATTGATTCAGATATTATGTATTCGCCTCAAGTTGAAGGATTTATTAAACTTGAACAAAGCGTAACCGCAAATATGAATATCGTATAATAATTAAAAAATCCATATAAAGATTATCGACTTTATAATCCATACTAAAACTATCTGAGTTTTTGTTGCAAAACCCTTTTTTAATGTCATATGACGATGATGTGTATATGGAGCCTGAGATGAATGATTATGAGGATAATTTTATTCCATTTAATCCAAGGGAAAGTTATGCGGATAATTCAACTGTAGCTTCATCTCTGAGCGAAAATAGAAAAAAACAAAGAAAAAATAAGGATGTTATGAAAATGATTGATAAAGGATATCGTAAAATTAAAATACAAGACGGCCATACCACAAAGGAGATTGATATTTACTCGACTAGTGATACACCTGGTACTTTGATTCGTGATGCTGTGATCGGTTCAAGATATCAAGAATTCAGAGTAGGCTCATTAGACGAACATCAGTTTTTTAAGACACGAATGGTATGTGGTACAAATAATTCAGAGGCATCTACTTTTTTCTTTGACAGTCCAGAACAATTTGAGAGAACATTTAAAACTACTGTATCCCCTGTGGATAAAGAAAAGTGGACAAATAAATGTGCACAGGTAAGAGTAATTAATAATTCTAAGTAAACTAATTAATAATAAAACAATATATTTTTTATTATTAAGAATATATATAATGATTTGGAAAGCTATTTTATTTGGGTTTATATTGAAAAATATCAAAAATAAGCAGCTAGTTTTACACGATTCTGTTCCTACAAGTTCCATACCCAAGAGACAACGCAGTTATTCTGACGAATTTGATAATATGAATTCTACGGAAAAAGAAATCATAATAAATTGTAGTCGAAGTTTTTTCGGTAGACGTTCCGGTTATGATGAAACATACAACAGCTCAAATCATCCTTCAGACCAAGAAGTTATTTTTAATATAACAAAATTTAATCGCCAAATGGAATTATTAAAAATGTTAGAAAATAAAAATGTAAATCAAAATAATAAGGTAAAACTTATTGAAGAACATAATAAAAACGAATATCCTAATCCTATTGTACCAAATATTTTCAGAGGTGGTCTCTATAAAGATTGGGATTTTGAATTTAAATAATAAGATAAAGGTATCGTGTTAATATATAAAAATGTCAAACGCAATTACTGCTATAGCTGTATTCGATACTAAGAAAATAAAGGGAACCGTAAGATTTACAGAAGATTTAACGAAAAACATGATAGATATTGATATCGATATAAGCGGACTTAAAAAATCAGGAAAACATGGATTTCATGTTCACGAATGTGGAGATATGAGTGAAAAATGCGAAAGCATGTGTGCACATTTTAATCCTTTTCATAAAAATCATGGAGGACCAGATTCTACAGAAAGACATATTGGTGATTTAGGAAATTTAGTATCTGATAAGAACGGCGTGGCCAAATATAAAGTACATGATAAATTTATTAAATTACGTGGTACAAAAAGCAATATTATTGGGAGAGGTTTAATTATTCATGAAGATGAGGACGATTGTGGTAAAGGTAATTTTCCAGATAGTATAACTACTGGACATGCAGGTAATCGAATAGCATGTGCTGTTATTGGATATGCAAAATCTATTACAAAATAATACGATTACGAAAAATATATATTAATAATATAGATTATTATATATTGTTCATGATAGATACAAAGTCTTATCCAGATAATATCCCTTTTGCCGCATATGGAATGATCGCAATTACTTCTTTAGTTTTAGCATACGCAACAATAATGGATATAGATAAAAATAAAGATACTACATCTGCAACTTCGATGTTACCATCTATTATTCCTCCAAACCAAGAAGATCAATTAGATAATTTAAATGAAAATATTGAAGAAGAATCAACAGAAATACCAGGCGTAACAGAGCCGGTAATAGGAGTTCCTGTAGTTCCTGTATCCCCAATAGTACCTCCTCCTTTAGATCAACTTAATAATCTAAATCCTGAACCTACTGCCCAAGCTATTCCTGTAGCTGAAAAGGTAGGTGGAAAAAGTAAAAAATCAAAAAAATCAAAAAAGCGAACTCGAAAACAAAAATAATAGAGTTTATTCTATATTCTGAATACATCTCATAAAAAATTCATTTATTTTATTTTTATCCGCACCAACTACAATATCATCTGGAACAAAATTTATATTTCCTTTTTTATAACATAGTATAACGGGAACACCATTTACCATACGTTTTGATTTTAAATACGAATATACATCAAAACATTTATCTATATCAATTATAGCAGTTTGAACAGTATCCGGCATTTTTTCAAAATAACCTTGTACACCTGCATTTATTGTTTTGCAGGGACCACACCATTCTGCTCCAAATTTAATAAAAAACAAACCTGGATTCTCTTTTAATAAATCTACAAAATGACTTCTATCCGTAATTTCTGTGATAATTGGTAAAGTCATATAAATTATAACAACATTTATTATTTATTTACTTTTTTGTAAGATAAATTAAAATAATTACTTTATACTATTTATACGAATGTCGAATATCAAATCTCATAATCTCAATATTCATATGTACAAATTATCTGAAATACTGGAATTATTCCAATTATCCTACAACATTTCAATAGAAGATTTAAAACGTGCTAAAAAGATTGTTTTAATGACGCATCCTGATAAATCAAAACTTAGTCCGGAGTATTTCCTGTTTTATAAAAAAGCCTTTGATATAGTTGTAAATTTCTATAATAATCAACAGAAACAAAACCAGGTTATTCCTACAGAAGAACCTAAATATGAACCTATAAAAGTAAACGATGTAAATAAATCTACAGTAAAAAAGATTTCTTCGGTCATTCAGGATATGTCGCCACAAGAATTTAATTCGAAATTTAACCAATTGTTTGATTCAAATATGTCAATAAAACAAGATGCTGCGCGAAATGAATGGTTTACAAAAGATGAAGCATCCTACAAAGTAGATGGTGAAGTAAATAAGCAAAACATGGGTCAGATGTTTGAACAAATGAAAGAACAGCAAAATATGAATGTTGTCGCACGATATCGAGGTGTTGAAAATTTAGTTGTTGGTTCTGGTTCAAAATTATATGACGAAGACGATTCTGAAGAATATGTAGTTTGTGACCCTTTTAGTAAATTAAAATTCGATGATTTACGGAAAGTTCATAAAGACCAAACAGTCTTAGCAGTTAGTGAAAAGGATTATCAGAAAGTAACACAATATTCTTCTATGGATCAATACAAGCAGGTACGTGGACAACAAACGTTAACTCCATTAGAAAAACATGAAGCTGAACGATTATTATCTATGCAGGAAAAACAATTTCAAGAACGTATTATGCAAAAAGAATATCAATCAAATTTGAGAACGATGGAATATGAACAAAAAAACAAAACTGTGTTATCTAGTTTTTTACAACTTAGAAATTAATCATCTTCTCCTGAACTACTAACAGAATCAGAACAAGAACTAGAATCAGAACTAGAATCAGAACAAGAATCATAACCAGAATCAGAATCAGAACAAGAATCAGAACAAGAATCAGAATCAGAGCCAGAATCAGAATTAAAAGAAGAGTCAGAGCAATCGTCACTATCCGAGTTAGGTTCAGAACATGCATCAGAGTCAGAGTCGGAATAAGAGTCAGACTCTGAACAAGAATCACAAGTAGATTCATGATAATTTATAATATTGTTACTTAAATCTTCCGGTGGATGACAATTATCATCTTCTAATGACACTATTGACTCTGAATCTATAGAACAAATACTTTCAACGCTACTTGAATCAATTGATACTTCTGATATAGACTTACTATTATCACTTAAGTATCCATTATTATCTAAATTTGATATTGTTACAGAGGAACATTTATCTTTATTAAAATTTATATCTATAGATATTTTTTTACTCATTATAATTATCATATATAAAAATTATAATGCGTTATTTTTTGTTTTATCAAATTGTGCAAAATACCACTCTTTTTCCAAATCCAACATTAAATGGTGATAATTAGTTTGACGTTCTTCTATATCACTATAATTCTCATATTGTAAAACAGTTGGTGGTACAATCATATACCAAAAATCTTGAATCTGTAATCTTTTCCAATAAATATCTAATGCATATTTTTTTTTTCCTAATTCTGTAGGATTTCTCATTAGTAAGTTTGCACTTTCTTTAAAGTTATTTATTAATGTATCGTAATAAGATTTCTTTATAATATATCCAGTTGTAGTTTGGCAATAAAATACACGGATACAATAGTCAGTTATTTTTTGATAAGGTGGAACGTTATTTCCACCTATAATGAGCATATCCCATAATATTTCGTTATTATCTTCAAATTTCTTAATATTTTCTAATAACAACTGTGGTTGGGTAAATGTAATATCATCTTCGCAAATAAAAACGTAATCATAATCTCTTTTTTTAGCTAACTCTAAACAACGAATATGACTCAAAGTACAACCAATTGCACCAACCTTTGCTTTTACTGCATCTATTCTTTCTCCATGGATACCCAATTTTGCTAATTCTTGTTTCACATGTTCAAGTCTATCTTTACGATGCTCTAAATTAATATAAAATGTGTTTTTTAATAATTCCATAATAATGAAATAGTATACTATATTTATATCATTAATTTTTACTATTTTTAACAAAAGGAAAAATATATTATTCTACCGTTCTAGTTTCTTCTAAAATTTTCACTTTATCTATTAATAATCGTATTTGGTTCTTTAATTCTTCAATTTCTGCCTGTTGTTTCTCTATCTTTTCAGAAGTTGCTTCATCTGACCATGATACGGATTTTTTAATCGTTTGTGGTATTTCTTCGATTTGTATATTCACATTTTCCGATGTTTTATCTATTTTTAACTTATTTGGTTCGATACTTTCAATTTGAGATGGTGATGGAACTAATGGTAAAGGAGCATATTTTCTTAATTCAGCATCCCTTTCTTGCATGTGTTTTTTTATTAATTCATCCATATTTGAAAGAGGACCATCTTGTTTTTCTGCAAAATCAATAGACTCTGGAACTTTCTTTTCAAATAACGAATTATATTCTGCCTGTTTTTCAGTATATTGATTTCCTATTTTTTCTACCTTATTTTCTGTTATTGAATATGATTTTAAAAAATTTTGTTCAACAGGTTGTTTTGGTTCGGGAGTTTGCGGAAATAAATCCTTAATGCTTTTAATCATATAGGAAATAACTTCTTTATTCAATATTAATAATTCAGTTTGATTTAACATACGATTTCTATTGTTATTATAGAAAATTTCAACAATAGATCTAAACCAACTATCTTTTTTTTGTGGGTAAAACATAAAATAATCATTTACCATTTTGTTTTTGCTAACTACACTCCATAATAATTTCTGATTTTCTGGATGAATAAATAATGACATACTATAATAATATAATTTGCTTATATTTATATTATTATATTAACGATTTTTCCTTGTACGATTTTTTTTACTCTTTTTCATTTTTGTATTCTTGTTTTTACGTTTCTTATATTTAACTCCTCCCGTTTTCTCAGTTGGTTTTTCTTCCTCTATTTTTTCAATATATTTAATAGGTGTATATACTAAAATGTTTTCTTCACGGTTTTTAAAAAACTTTTTATTAAATTCACCAATAGGTAGCTTATTATTTGGATACTCTCTTACATAATCAAATAAATTTATAAGAAAATGGTCCACTTGATCAACTGTAGAAAAAGGTAAATTATCTTTATCTATCATAACATGGTAATTACCAATACGATAGCCTTTGCCGTTTGTATAAGGAATCGGGTAAAGTTTCGATTTTATATACCTTCCAAGGTCTCTATCTTTAATTTCTTCTTCTTTATTACTTTTTTTTTCCTTTTTTTTTGTTACGTATATTTCTTGTAATTCCTTATTTTCTTCTGACATTTTATAATATACTTACAAATTATTTCTCATTAAAATAAATTTTACGAAATCGAAACACATATTTATCTGGGATACGTTTATCTTTAAAAAATTTTATTTTATCCAAATAATTCGTAAATGTCTTTTTTTCTGCTTTATTAGTTATCATAGTTATAATAAAAAATAAGGAAAACATTCCACATTCGGTATTTCCCATTTGATGTTCTAATGGATAATTTTCATAATATTCTAATGTTATATTCATTTCTAAAGCTTGTTGAATAACTGTATCGACGAATTTTTTTATTTGTTTTGGTATTTTATTTCCCGCACTATCCATATAAAATATAAATTTATCATTCGTATCTAAGTAAATAGATACCCAATGGCTCCCGCCACTTGTATGTGGTGATAGATTAAATACAATTCCATATTTAGATTTACCACTTTTAATATGTTTTTCTAAATCAAAGGAACATAACTCATTCGATACGCAATCTCCAAACATATCATTTGGTTTACTATCAAAATCAATAGGAGATGGTGGAGGTGCATAAAAATCTGGATATTTTATCATGTATTGTTTAAGCACGTCAATAATATCAATATTAGATAACCACTCATCTGGATTTTTTTTCCATTCTTCTGGATGATCCGGAGCAAATATGAACTCATCTAACTTTTTACGGACATTTTTATCTTCAATCTCACCTAACCAGCAATCTTCTTTATCGCAAGTTCTTAATCGCTCTTTTAATTCTTTCCAAATTACTACTGGATCTTCTGAATTTATCGGGTTATCCTTATGGTATTTATTATATGATTTTTTTAATAATTGGAGAACATCCGTTGTAAAACAACTTCCTTTAACCGGTGTGTTTTTATCTATCATCGGACTACAATTCATTTTTTTTATTGTTTTACCTCCTTTTATTTTTCTTTTCATCGTCTTTCTATTGGATTTGTTACTTTTTTTCATTATACATTATTATGCGAAAATATTATTTTTGTATTTATTACAATTTATAGAATTATGATTTTTTAATTACGCTCTTCTCGATCTGTGACGATAAATCAAATGATTGGTACTTTAGAAATTCGTTTTATACTATATAATGCCTAGAAATAGAAATTATTCGAATAAAGAATATAATACGTCAGATAGCGAGTCTGATTCTTGCCAATGTAAACGTTGTGAAAAAGAGAGACATAAAAAATATTCTAAAAAACCTGAGCAATATAAATGTAGCAACTGTCATAGTAAAGTAAGAGAAATAAAATGTATTCATCATTCTCGAATGCATAATCATAGTTATAATAACAATACTTGGTGTAATAATGAAGAAAAAGATTATTGCAAAAGGGATTGTAAAAAAGAGTGCCAAAATGGAAAAGTAATTTTAATAACAATTTCTTAACATAATATATAAAAAATAAATATATTATGGAAAAAAAGATTTCGGATGTAATTGGAGAAGGAACATATGGATGTGTACATAAACCTAGTTTAAAATGTAAAGATTCTCCAAATATTTCCTATGACAATACAGTATCAAAATTATTAAGAGATAAAGATGCGAAAAAAGAATTAAAAGAATATGATAAAGTTCGTAATGCGGATAAAAATAATGAATATTATTTAGGAGTACCTGAAAATTGTGATGTGGATATAAGAAATGTTTTTAATCTTAAATCTATTCAAAATTGTAAAATAGGTAGTGATGCAATTAAAAATTTAACCAAATATCAACTTCTCATTATGGGGGACGGTGGTATAAATTTAGAAGAATACACCAAAAAAATGAGAGAATGGTCTGTTTCGGAAATGAGCGAAGAATTATGCGAGAAATTTCTGCTAGAGTCATTACGTCTTTTTCATGGATTAAAAGTATTCGAAGAACATGGATTAGTTCATCACGATTTAAAACCACAAAATATAGTCTATAATGAGAAAACCAATCGTTTAAATTTTATTGATTTTGGATTAATGCAGTCTATAGATAAAATTATAAAAAAAGCAAAGGCATCGAATTATGATTTTGCTTTGTTTCATTGGTCTTATCCTTGGGAGGTAGAATTCATAAATAAAAAAGAATTTGATAATGTAGCTGGATATCCAGAAGCACAAGAAGAAATTATAAAAGAGTTAAAAGATGAAATTACAAAAGAAAAAGGGAAATATTATGACCAATCAAAACATTTTTTCTATTATTCATTAAATCGATATGCAAGTCTATCTGAATATCAACAAGAATGTTCAAATTATGTACTTGGATACGAACGCACAATTAAAGAAAATATGAAAGAATT
>Ga0136644_10000110_pt1 | contig 60232 bp, 101 predicted proteins | sample C_130820_EF_Meta_FD_94780 | JGI IMG/M metagenome (GOLD analysis project Ga0136644, IMG submission 94780) | Freshwater microbial communities from Lake Croche, Canada to study carbon cycling - C_130820_EF_MetaG (v2) (version 2) | ecosystem: Environmental > Aquatic > Freshwater > Lake | place...
GCAGTAATTACTAAATCATCAGGATAATGTTTATTAAACCAATTTTCTATTAGTTTTTCTGTATCTCTTTTATTTAAACCAAATAAGTTCATCATTTTATAAAATAAATGTTCCTCAACACCCAAATGATAATCCATATAAGTAAATACGGTATTCATATCTTTATCAACAATTTCAAAATCACCTTCTCTGGTATTAATGTGGTCTAACTCAACTTTATTAAGTTCACCGACAGTATCATTAAGATACTTGTCCACAAAATCTACCAATCTATTTTCTGTAATAATATATTTCATTTTACTCAACAAATTTTACTTCAACACCAAATTTATGTTCAAAGAATTTTCCAATAAACTCTAATGTTTCATCCTCTCCCTTACCAAATAAATCTACCAACGTATCAAAAAGCGCTTGTCTAACCCATAATCTACCATCTTCACCGTCATATTCCATATCAACATCATTTTCTTCTTCTCCGTAAGGGTCTTCAAGTACAATAAACCTATCAAATTCAATTAATCTTCTCGAGCCGACCCAAGTATTCAAATAATCGGTCATTAACATATCTAATTTACTTTCTTTAATGATAAATTTCATAATCAATAAGTATTACCAATTTTGACGTTCTACGTGAACCACAGGTAATCCTGTATGTTTTGTAAACCATCTTTTGAATATTTCTTGCCATCTTGGGCCAAAGTATCCATCAAGTGAATCATATTTTGCTCGATTGATGGTAATCAACGGACATTGATGTTCAGGTATGGGTGGGTCAAAATTTGTGTTATCACATTCAGAATAAAACATATGAGCATCATCACCAGAACCTTCAGATTCGGGGTCAAACATAAGAAACATCTCATAACTCCCATTCATTTCTTCCTGATAATATTTTTTATCTTTCCACCCTTCTCCTGGCACAAGATTACTATCAAGATATCTCAGGATTATATCCATTAATCTATTATTTTGTTCTTCTGTTATAATATATTTCATTTATTATTTGAGGTTTTTTAATAATTGAATTGCATTTTCAATCTCCTGTTTATTTTTTTCTTGTTTTCTTCTTTCTCTTTCATTATCAATTTTAACCTCTTTTTTCATCCACTTTTCAAAAGTATCAGGAGCTACCTTGTTTTTTGCCGCACGAATTAAATCCCTCCTATCTTTTATCTTTTTTTCAATCTCACCAGTTCTTGCTTGAAACCCTTGAATATCAAATCCAGGTTCAGCACCTCTTGGATCTTTTGGTCTTTCTTTTTTTGGAACCTCTTTTTCTTCTCCATGTAATTTCTTAAATGTTATTCCATAGGTTAATCCGGCATTTTTTGACCCAAACTTATTTTTAACCCAATTTGCAATGTCTGACTTTAAATCCTTGTCTGAACTATAAAATAAATTATCTTTTAACTCATGGTATATATCCGCAGATACTTCTCCTTTAGTCGGACCTAATATCGCCATCAATTTATCACCAACCGTAATATGTCTATTATCTCCAACATATTTAATTTCAAAATCTTTAAACATGTTATTTAACATGCTAACTAAAAGATTATCAACCTGTTTTTCAGTAAGAATTATTTTCATAACTATAAATACAAATATAAATAAAAAATCCCACCTTATGAGATGGGGTTATATTAATTCATTAATTTTCTCATTGGTAGAGCGAGATGATTTTTCCTAAATTCTGTTAAAGATTTTGCTATTTTCCACCATTGGGCTTTAATACAAGCATTTAACATAATTGATGTAAAACTAATTGCCCTTGAGTAGATTTTTATTCTCATTTTTTCATAAAGAAATAAATATAAGGATAAATAAAAAACCCACCTTTATGGGTGGGTTTCTCAATATTATTTATATTTTATTTTTTACCATATCTTTGTGCAAGTTCTGCTGCTCTTTTTTGTTCAGGTGTTTGTAATTGTTGTCCTATTCTATTTAGATTAGTTTGTTGTCCAGATGTTAATCCTGCGGCAGGTGCTGGAGCAGGTGTTACAGGTGCTGCGGTTTGTCCTATTTGAACCCCTTTTGTTGATGCCACTGCTTTAGGTGCTAACTCAGGGTTAGCAACCACTTTTTGATTTGCTTGTAAAGATCCAATTTCTTTTAAATAAACATCTTTCAACTTATTCCAAGAAGCACTTGTCAATGGTCCAAATCTACCATAACTACGCTTTGGGTCAAGGTCAAGTTGTTTTCCATTTACCCATGTTGGATTCTGAGTATTTAACCATTTTTGGAATTCTTGAACACCTTTAACATCTGCCAATTCTTTTGGTATTTGTATTTGAGCCACTGTTTTAGGTGGTACTACCTTAGCATTTCCTTTCAATTTACTAAGTTCTTCTGGAGTTACTTTAAATTCCGTAACATAATCACTCCATTTTTTATTATTTTGTTGTGCTGATCCAGGAGCACGTATAATACCATCTTTATCAACTAATTTATACATCGCAAGAAGATTTTGTTCTCTTGTATTTACATTTTTTTGATTAGAACCATTATCAACAACCGTTTTGAAAATCTTTTCACCCTTTAACACATCTTCTCCTCCTTCATAAAAAAATCTATTGTAAGTTCCAGCACCAAATTCACCATCTATTGCACTTTGTTGTGGTGGAAATAAATACGATCCTCTATTTCCTGATTTATTTTGTTTTGAATATGCTAAAATTTTATCAACCGCAGCCTGTGAAATACCATTTGGTATTGCTATTTCTGGTTTACCCACTGGAGTAGATAGGTAATCGGCATCATTTGAAGGGTCATTGTCATTGTCATTGTCTTGCTCATTTAAATATTTTGAAGAATTAATTTCTTGTTCTGATATTACTTTACCTGCTTTATATCCGAATAGATTTTTCATTCTATTTATTTCTTCTGTTAAAATAACTTTATCGTTCATTTCTTTTTATTTATAAATATTGAATTATTGACTATGAGATATCTAAACCCGCGTTTTTATTTAATGAAGCATAAATCGGTTGAGATATTTGTTTCACTTTATTTATAATATTTTTAACGGAATCTTCATATTCTGTTCCTGATGCATATCTTTGTCCTTTGTTGTTAACAAAATTATTAATTAAATCATCAACACTTTTTCCACCACTTAAATAATTTTTTGCGATTAAACTATAATATGCGTCAATACCGCTTTGAACGCTACCATGTTGAATATTGCTTCCACTATCGGTATTTCCAACATTAAATGGATTTTTTGTTCTGATTGGTCTTGCGTTAGGGTTTGATGAAAATCCTCCTTCTGTTGCCAATTGGGCTAATGCTAATTCTGGTGGAACATAAGATTTTGTTTCATTATAAGTTTTTTTTGCTGAGTTGGCTAACATTGATCCAGTAATACCCAAAAGATTCGATGATCTACCATCAATAAACTTTTGACAAATATCTTTGTAAGCGTTATAACCTTCTGTTGTGTTTAAATCTAAATCACCCATTTTAAGACCTTCTGATGATGTTTTTTTATTTCCAAAAATATCTTTTACTGAAAGTCCGGCAGTACTTAACACTTTATTTATAATATCAGATAAATCTTGTTCTGTAAGAACAACAATTTTTTGTTTTTTCATATTAATAAATAGTAAGTAAATGAAATAAAAAATCCCTCAACATGAGGGATTTTATTATGTTATTCAGTTACATCAACATTAGATTCTATTTTTTCTTCAACATCAGGAAGAATTGTTATTGAAATAATATCATCTCCTCCTCTAATTGCGTCAATTACTCTTTCTCCGTCAATTACTCTTCCAAAACAAGTATGATTACCATCCAAGTGTTGTGTATTCTTTCTGTTATGACAGATAAAGAATTGTGAACCACCTGTATTACGACCAGCATGAGCCATACTCAATACACCTTTATCGTGAAATTGTTTTGTTGCACTTACTTCACAAGGAATTGTATATCCAGGTCCACCAGTTCCATTTTTATTTGGACATCCAGCTTGAACCATAAAATCAGGAATTACTCTATGAAAATTCAATCCATCATAGAATTTTTGTTTGGTTAATTTTAAAAAGTTGTTAACGGTGATTGGTGTCTCCTTATCATAGAGTTCACAAATCATATCCCCTCTGTGTGTTGAAATTTTTACTTTGCTCATTATTTTATAATTTATACAAATAGTAAGTTAATTAATTTAATATGTCAAATAAAAAACCTCCTTATTATTAGGAGGTTTTAAGAAGTTCATTCAGATCCACCGAGTTAATACTCTTGGCTAACATGTTTAAGTATTTTCCATACTTTTTTAATTGGACTTCCCAATAAATCATCAAACATACCAATAATGTAGACCGAATCAATATTATCGGTTTTAATTTCAAATACTAACTCTTCATCAATTTGAATCATTTGGTCGTCAGTAACCAAATAAACTTCATTATCAATTGTTATTTTCTTTTCCATTACACAAATGTAACAAAAAAAAATTAAAATAAAAAAATATATTATTGTGGATAAATTGAAATAAATCTGGGACTTATACCAGCATATTTTGCAAGTTGATAAATTAACTCTCTTGCTTCTTCTCTAAAATCTTCATAATCGGCATAAACAAATCCATCTGTAAAGTTAAAGGCAACATCAATATTATCTTTACCATATTGATTAACAATAACATACCTAATTAATGGAAAATGAGATAAGAATATTTTATTATTCAATAATTTTTTTAATATATTAACTTCTTGTTCCATATTACATGTTTTTCCAACCTTTTGGAGTTTTTATATAAAATTCTAAATCTAATGGAACTCCATAATATTTCACATCAATGTTGAAAAAGTTTTTTATATCTTTTATAACTTGTACTTTTAAGTCATCATTTGTTTCTGCAACATTATCATCAACATCATTAAAATAAAATTTTAATAAAACCTCTTTAGTTGAATAATTTTCAGAACCATAATAAACACCTTTTTTTCCAATTTCAATCCTATCTATGTAATCACCATATTTCAATTCAAAAAATACTACAATTGTTGGAATTAATTTTTCAATGTATTTTCGCTTTTTTTCAATAAATTCTATTCTTTCTTCTGTTGGAAGATTATAAAATTTTTTAACCCAATCGGGAGTATTAAGTTCAAACTTCATTTCTTTTAATATTTTCCTGATGATATTTCTCATATTAAAATTTAGGAAAATCTATGGTAGTAACTTCATAAATTTTATTTATTCCCTTTTCATTAAATGCTTTAATAAAAATATCTTTAGTTTCATCTTCATCAAAACCAAACATGTCACGAATACTCCTCCATAAAGAATGACCGACCAATATTGAATACCCTTTTCGTGGCATCCAATCAGACTCAATTCCATTTTCAGCAGAAATGGTTCCTTTTGGAAAAAAAGAAAAATCTTTATTCTTCATCAAATTAAAATCCATATCATTTAACTTATCTAAAAGAAAGTTTACCGCAATGGATTCCATTTGATTTTCGGTTATAAGAATTTTCATAATAATGAATGATAATTAAAATTTATTATAATTTGATAAATAACCTGCTAATCTTTCGGATTTTACTCTAAAATATTCTGTTTTATCATCATCAATATGTTTTGGTTCCATAAAATCAATTCCAATACATCCCATAAGTTTACCTGTTCCAAAATCAAATAATCCTGAAATGTACGATGCTTTAGCACCAGTTGCTTCAGCACCAGATTTTAATCCATAAGTCGCAACAGTTGGGTCATCATAATTACAAATCCCAATATACTTAACTCTCATTATCTCAATAAAAAATCTTGAATATAATGATATTGGAATATTGGTGAATGTTCTTGACACAGGAGAAACCCCTGCGGCATCTACTTCATAAACAACGGAAAATTTTTGCATTGATTTGTTTGAATGTAAGAAATGACCACCATTATGTATTTGTGTTACCCATACTCTATCACATTCTAAATGTTCTAACATATCTTCCATTTCGGAATTTATTTTTTCAATCTCATTAAGTTCTATCTTTAACTCATCTTTAGGTTTTCTTACTTTATTCTTAATCCAAATTAAAACAATTGGCCCAAGTAATGCCGTAATTAACGCCACTAGTACACTCCCAAATATTTCCATCATATGTTGATTCATTTATTTATATTATATATAGAATATAAATATACTATAAATTAAAAAACCCCCACTTTTTGGGTGAGGGATTAACTGAAACACTAGTGTGTCGGTCCACTGGAACTCCCAATGGAGAGGTTCATTATTTTTACATTTTTGCTTTTAAATATAATAACGCGTGGTTAACTTTACTCCAATTTTTTTCACGAATTGCTTTGGTTAACATTTCTTCAAGATATTCTTTTTTAGAAACTTTTCTTCCAAAAAGAGTTCCTGTATCATCAGATAAAGATACCTCCTCATCATTACCCAAACTTGAGTATAAATTTTTAAGGTCTTCTCCTGAAAACGGATTTCTTTGTTCATCCAATCTTATATTTGTTTCTTGGATGTGTCTAATTTTACTATAACTCTTATTCATATTTTATATTAATTAATAATAAATAGTATTATATTAAGCAACTGTAAAATTAATTGTTACATTACCACCATTTGCCATAAGATTCCAAGGCTCCAATTCAATCCAACCATTTTTAGTGGCATTAAAAGGAACTCCATTGTAATTACCATTAGCGGCAATTTTAAAAAACGATTGAAATCCTGGATCAAATCCTACACCTCCTGCTGACCAAGAAGCACCTGCAACATCTATAAAATTGTCTGGTGTTGCCGGATCGTAAAATCTGATTGCATTTGTATTATTTGTGAAGGAAGAATCAAATACATAATCAAATGTTCCTCCGTTATCACATCCTCCAATATTACCTGCTTGATTATTCATAACAAGAAGACTTAATCCTGAATTATTATTAATATGAAAATTAACTTGTTCCATAATTTTGTTTTCTTATAAATAGTGTTAAAAAATGATATAATCATTTTACCACCTTAACACTTCTAATTTCTTTAGAAGAAATTATCTCATCTTCTTCAATAACCAAAAATTTACCATTTAGCACAGTTTTTTTAGTTAAAGAATTTCCATTCTTTAATGTTACGGTTACGGTATGATACCCCATACCACTTTGCTTAGCGTTTGATAATTCAGATAGTTGCGACTCAGTTAAACTTATTATTTTTCTCATATTATAAATATAGAAAATTTATAATGAGAATCCTATTATATTATTTACTGAGGTATTGGATTATAGAATCCACCGCTTTGTGGGTATCCACCAACAATATACCATGTGGCATCCAGAGAATCTGAATATATTGTTTTATAATACCCATCGGCGACAGGAGATGTTAACGCTTCATCATAAAATACTTGTTGTTGTAAATTTAAACAAGCATAACATGATTCAGTTTCATTAATACAAGGATCACATAATAAGAGATCTTGAGCATATATTGTTAATGATGGTACCAAATCCACCACACCTGATAATGTTTCAGCATATGCTACCATAAAATTTAATGTTGCCATAATATTTTCATTTATTATAAATATCTAATTATTTATTTCAATCAATAATTATTCTTTTTGGAATGTTATCTGAATTAGATTTAATAAACACATTTCTCTCTTCTGTGGTTAACTCTCTGGTGCAATTATCTCCCCATTCTTGGTTAAATTCGTCATCGGTAAGGACTTTATCAATAAAACTTTCAAGTGTCGGTAAATCCTTTCTAAGTGGGATATAAAGGACTTCTCCACCATTGCTATCAATATATAAAGGACGAGGTTTATTTAGATAATTTTTATAATTATCTCAATAAATCAATCAGGTTAAAATCATTGGGGTCATAATTCAATATTAACAAGATTAACGTCACCATTTAATTGAGATATTGCCAACCTATTATTCCCTTTATTCCAAACCTCAACATTCCATATGCCAACACAATATGGAATAAATTCATCATGTTGGCATGTATAATCCAATAACTTGCCAATATCATTTGGTATTGAAATATCACCATTATCATATATCCCAACACAAGAATAATCATCAATAAATGAATTGCATTCACTAGGATAAAAAAATATGCGTCCAATCTGATTCCGATAAGATGATATAACTGTTGGACCAATTTTAACCTGATGTGAATCAAAAAGTTTATGAAATATTTTCATTCAATTCATCAATTTTATAAGATAAATCCATTTCCTTGCGAACAGGTGGATTATACCATACCTCCAACCATTCCTTAAAGGTTAAAGCACTGGTAAAAGGTCCACCAAATACTGGATATTCGTCCATATGATATTGTTCGTATATTTCTTCCCAAGTTTCCATATATTATTTATTTTAATCGTTTAGTCATATTATCTACTTCTGTCCATTGTGATTTTCTCTTAAATGTTGGGTCGTAATTTTTAATTCCATTAATATACATTTCTTGCTTCTGCTCTTTTTCCATCTGTTTGGCTTGTTCAAGTATGTTATACGCAACAATTGTTTCAATTCTTGGACATTGTTCAATTAACCATTCTATTGCTGTTTGTTTTTCCATAGGTAATGTATTTGATGATGTGATAGTTCCTTTTGATTTAGGATATAATGAATATTTTTCAAATTCTGGAAACATAAATTATTTGTTATAAGTTTCATTATAATATTTTTCCGCAGCCAATCTTTGCAAAGGATTATCATTGGCCATCCAAGCATTTATTATCTGTTGCTTTTCCATCTCAACATAATTTTGCTTAAACATCTCCCAATGAATACTATCAGGACGAATGTCTTTCATTAATTCAACTCTAGCCAAAGCCAGTTCCATTGCTGTCTTACTCATAACTTATTTATTTTTATCTAATATTTTAATTACAATCCATAATAATCCCAAAGGAATAATTCCTACTATTACCAACTGAAATATTAATTTTACTATCATAATAATTTTAAAAAAATTTCATATTTATGAATATTACGAAGACGAATATAAGAATCCACAATTGAAGGAAAAGAACATACTAATAATGAACCATTCACAATCTCATACAAATAATCTCTACCACCAATACCCAATCTACAATACTTCTTCCCGTAATAATTAACGGAATCATTATATTCAATAATCAAACTTTTTAATTTATCAATTTTATCCAATAATTCCATAACACAAAGATAAGAAAATATTTTGAAATAAAAAAACCCACCTTTATGGGGTGGGTGTTGTTTATAATAAGATTTATTAATTTGATGTCATGAGTAATACATCGGGATATTCACTCATACAAAAATATACTCCTCCACCTTGAACCTGTCCCACAAGTCCCTGATTTGCTCCTTTTCTCACCTGTTGAAATGATTTATCGTCATAACCTTCTTTAGGTAATAAAACTTTGCCTCCTTGGATTGTTATTGCCATACCATTTTGGAATCTAACAGCAGTTTTCACACCCAAACAAGGGAATTGCTTATAATATTCCTGAGCTTGCTGAGGACTTATTTTATTTCTGTCTACTGAGGCAATATAATCCGATTTAGGATTTGATTTACCTGTATTGGACTTTTGGTCCACAAGTTGTTCATTAACAAATGGTTTTGAATCACCAAGTTTTGAGTTAGTTAATTTTGAGAATTTCTCAGTCATAACTTTCATTCCACCTGAATGTTGCTCACGGATTGAATTCTTTTCAGATTCCGTCATGTTATTTAATAAATGTTTCATATTGTATTTTTATTATAAATATCTATCTAAATAAAAAAACCCACCTTATTATTGATGGGATCTAAGTATGGTAATAAGTGTAACCATTACAACAAAATATGCGATGTTAATTTTCCCCCACAATTTTGTTGTTTTATTAAATCTAAGTTCGGCATTACGGTATATTATAAGATTTGTATCTCTTTTGAATTTCATATCTGAATAAAGTTTAAATAAACTATCATTCTTATATATGATGCTATCATTTTTCAATTTGATGGTATCTCTAATAATTCTTAATGAATCAATTATTTTTGTTGAGAATACATATTTTATTTTCAAGGAATCCACAGAATCCTTAAGTTTAAGTATTTCCTTATCATTTTTGTCAAATAGCTCATTAATTTTTCTACCTTGTTCGGTGGTCATTATAACAACGCTATCATTACCTATTTTTTTCACTATTGGATATTGGGCGAAGGTTGAATCCAGGAGCAGAATCAACATTAACCATATCAGCAAGTTTACTTTTAACATCATTTAATTCTTGTTTTAATAACTTATTTTCTTCTTTCAGTGTTGTTATGGTTTCAACTGCTGCGGAAACAATTTCACTTGTCTTATCATCTGCTTTTCCTTGAGCAACCTCATTTTTTGCGGATGTTTTTGAAAATTGATTCATTAACATTATTAATTCTTGATCTTTTTTAAATTCATCATCTTTTTTCTGACCAATAAGATTAGAACAAGAATTGAGAGATAAAAGAAAAAATATATAAATAAGTTTTTTCATTATTTAAGTTTTTGAATTGCTCCAAGTTGTTCCAATGTATTAATCTTTGTTGTTGTTGAAGATAATGCGCTATCCGCTCTACGAACCGCATCAGTTAACATATCAACTTTAACTTCCATTTTTTCAATCTTTGATCCTTGACCATCAATTTGCTTGTTGAATGTTGAACGAATATCAACATACAAACCTGAAATACCAATAATAACCAAAAACATGGTTCCAACTACTGGGTTTTTGCTGAATTCTTTAAATGTTACTGGAAATTTGAAAGTTTCTCCCGCTTTCTCGGTTACTTTGTCCGTGATTGATTTTTTTGCTGTTGCCATGGTAATTTACATTTCACTATAAATATTCACATAAATAAAAAACCCACCTTAAGGGGTGGGATTAAAATATTATTTACCAACTGCGACATGCCCAATAACGTGGCTTCCATCTTGGACCAGGATTATCACAATTCATTCTTGCTCTAAAGTTTCTTCTACGTTCAGGATTATTTTTCTTAATGGTCATTCTTTTACCGTGAGCAGATTTTCCACCAAACCCAAAGTTAACTTTAACAACCTTACCCTTATTATTTTTAACATATACCTTGAATTTTTTAATATCACCTTGCATAATCTTTCCAAGTTGAACCTTTCTACCCTGATATTCAGCTTCATTCAAAGAATCAAATTCATAATCAGTTTCTTCTACCGATCCATACTCATCTTCATACAAAGATTCGTTTTCGGGTTTAATACCCTTCTTCTTCATATCAATAGCAATTGCGGCTTGTTGTGCACGACTTTTAGCTTCATTAGTTTCTTCTTCAACGGATTCTTTCTTAACGCAATTTGGATATTTTTTGCCAAACATTGTTTTCATTCCCTTTTGAGTATAACCTTTCCAACAGGCTTCGGTCATTTCATTTTTATTAACCGATTCTTCAGCAAGAACACGTTTAACCAATCTTACCAAATCAGATTCAGTTAATCTTATTATTTTACTCATATAACTTATTTTATTATAAATATATTGTCCGACCCATTTGTTTAGATGGTCATAATGAGGGGATAATTTAACAGGAGGTAAATACGACCGAAGGTCGGGAAACGCGGTCAAAAAACGAAGGAAAATAACCGACGAAGTCGGAATCCGTCGGCGCATAACAACCGAAAAGATGAATTAATTCCCACCAAATTATATACAAATAAAAACCCCACAACAAAGGGTGAAGATTAATCTTTAATGCGCAATTTCATTTCCTCCCACTCCTCCTCATTAACAGCTTCATGATAAATCCCACAAATTTTCATATCCATATATTTCGCAAGATTATTAATATATTCTTTAACCTCATCAATTTGTTTTGTACTCCAAGATGCTCCATAATATTTATCAAAAATAATAAGAAATACCTCATAACAAATATTTTGATTACGGCGAAACCTTCCCGATTCATCAACATGAACATCCAAATAAATCGGATACTTTTCTAACAACATCTTCTTAAGGAACTTCTGAAATGCTTTTTCCATACTATATAAATACTCACAACAAAGGGTGGGGAAGATATATTTATAATAAAGTTACGTTATGTTAGATCACTTTAAAAGGGCTATTGATAGATTGATATTACCACAGTTTCCTATAATAAAATCATATAAAGTGTTGGATAAAGAAATTAGAGATAAAGAGTATAGTGGTATTGCGGTGATGTATTATATTAATACTGATTACAATGGTATTTTGACGAATGAATTGGCGGAGATTAGAGACCTAACAAGGAGTTATTATAGGATGTCAGGAATAGATGACCAACATGTTTTAGTAGGAATCGGTATAATTTCTAAGAATGGCAAACAGGCTTGGATTTGGAATCTTGGCGATAAAGAATCTTGGGAAAGTACAATGAACAAAAATTTGAAATTTCATAAGGAGAGAAAAAATAAAAATACGTAGATATTCATCACACCCTAACCCCACCATCAATAACCTTATTTGCATTAAACTCATCAGACCAATCATAATCGTGGGGAATATATATTTATAATAAAGTTACGTTATGGAAGTATACCTTAATCAGTTAAAAAGAGTTATTGATAGGATTATAATACCACAATATCCTGAAATTGATTATTATAAATTTGAAGTTAAAAAACAAAAGGATTACGTTTATGTTGCGGTAATCTATTACCCTAAAAAAATAAGAAGTATGTTCGGTGAGGACACTGAAAAAAGCAAATGGGAAAATATTGCAAATCTTACAAAAAGTTATTATGATGCGACAGGACATGACGAGCATTATATTTTGGGTGCAGTTGGAGAACAGAAAACTTGGAATGAATACGACAGTGGCCCAAAATGGTATTGGAAATTAGATAATAAGGAAGATTGGAAAGAAAAAAGAGATAAGAATATTAAGTTTTATGAAAGAAGAGGAAACAAACTTAATTAATTAGATTTACCCCACTAGACATTCATCACACCTTAACCCCACCATCAATAACCTTATTTGCGTCAAACTCATCAGACCAATCATAATCGTGGGGAATCTTATCAGGATATATATTTTTTATTCCATCTTCAATAACATTAATAACATATGGATCAGTCAACATATTGGCTTTAATCTCCTTAATACCGTGATTCATCACAGCACGAGTATGCCATTCAAATTCATTGCCATGATTCTTGCCACGTTCTTTAGCCTGTATAACACCTTCATTTATTACATCAGCAACCCGTACACCAGGAACTCTTACTCCAACAGTATTAATATCCTTGAAGAAATAATCATTTGCCCACCCTATAATATAATCATTAGATTCCCCACCACATTCCAATGAAACATATTTGAATATATCATTGAAGAAATTATAATTATACCATAAGGTCCCATTATCAGTCAATTCAACAACCCATCTCTTCTCATCCGAAAAAATTAACCATGTGGCACCCTTATACCGATAAACATCCACACCCTTAATGGAATGATTTATAAGTTTATCAATTATTTTTTTCATATATATGAATTTTTTTATCCCCACCCAATTCCTTCCTATCGTTGAATATCGTACTATACATCGTTCCCTCATTGTCCAATTCAACCATATGTTCTTTACAAAAATTATAAAACTTATCTGGATACTTAACATATGGAACACTCATCTCCCAATACGCCCACAATATCTTACACTTCTTGAATATTCGTTTATCCATATACTATTTTTTATTCCATATAACATAACTGATTACCCCCATCACAAGAGAAACCAAAAGATATTCCAATATTTCCATATTATTTGTTTTTAACTATCTTAAAATTAATCCCTAACCATATTGATATAGTAATCAAAATACCAACCCACCAAATCCATTCCCTACTCGGAATAACAATCCCCATACTTTTTTGTAATAAATAACACATTGTCGGAATCAACCAAATATTCATTGTCGTTCCCAGACTAACATGTTTACGTTTTATAACCTTGATGGAAAAAATTTCATCATTATCAGGTTCTCTTTCAGTGAATAATCCCATACTTTTTGATTTTTACAAAGATAATACATTTTTAACAAATAAAAAAATCCCCACATAATAATTGGTGGGGAATAATATTATAAATGAAAATAAATTATATGTAAGAATAAATTATATGTAAGAATAAATTATATGTAAGAATAAATTATATGTGGGGTTAGATTAATATTTTCTTTACCAATCTGTTTATATCTGATTCATTAATCTTATTAACTTTTTCTTTCATATAATAAGTTAATATGTCCTGTATCCTAAGACCAAAATAAGCAATCCTTAATTGTCCTTCAAGATTATATTGATTTATATCACGACCCTTTTCATCCATTATTTGAATACGTTCATTTTTTTCAAGTGGATTTTCCACACCATTAAATAATAATACCAAATATTTTTTTGGAGGTAAGTTAATAAGAAAAAACTGACCATATTTTGAATAGTAATCCCAATTATTAGGTGTAATCAAAAATTTAAATGATTTGGGTAAATCCTTATATGAATTAACGATTTTAATATGGTTCCAAAAATGTGAACCCAATTCTTTTTTTAATAACTCAATCATTTTTTTATTCATATCAATAAATACAAAAAAATTCCAAAAATTTTTAAATGAAAAAACCCCCTTCGTAATTGAAGAGGGTCTTGTTTTAGAAATTATTATTATCTTTTAACTTTAACCTGATTTAATTTTTCATTATACAATATAGATTCTGCAATTTTATTAAAGTCTCCAAAATCTACACTCACGTTAGTACCATTATTTGATACAGTAAGTGGACCTGTAATCATTCCTCTCACTCCAAACATCATGGTAACAACATAACCTGTATCTTTACCATCATTTGTTATGATATTAAAACTATATCCCATACCATCACATTTGTAAGTTCCATCGGGAATCTGTAAAGAGTATGATTTTTTCTTAAATCCATCAGTTACGTCAATATAACCTTTTGATAGATAATTTTGTTTTGGGTCAGATTCCTGTTCACCCAACAATCTTTTCTCTAATCTATTATTAGATTCTTGTATGTGTCTGATTTTACTATAACTTTTATTCATATTTTTAATTTATAATAAATAGTCCAAAAAGGTCATTTTTTTTCAGAAAATATTTTTTAGGAATTACCACTCAATTAAAACATAGGGTCGTGTTTTGGAAAAACCAAAACCGACCTTTTTTTTATAAAAATTTATTTCCGCAATCCATACTATTATCCCCCCCAAACCGACATTCTGACAGTATGTAAGGGGGGATACGGGGGGAGGGGTCCCCACATAGGGGGGTGTACCCCATGCCAGAGGGGGGGTTTGTCATGATAAGTTATCCCCACCCCCCTGTATAGTTATCCACAGACAAGGTGACATATAAAAAGATATCCCCATTGTGGTGGGGATAAATATATTTGGTTATATGAATATTATGTTAGGTATTTTTAAACTTAATTGTTCTTCGCCAGTCCACATAGTTGGGTGGGATGGTTAGACCTTCCAATGTTTTGAAGTCCCCAATTGCCAATCTTCTTGCTTCAGGTAGTTTCAGTTCCTTTGGTATTGCTATGGACTTGTGGACAGATGTGAATATCTCCTCAATCTGATCTGTAATAGGTTTTGATTCCTCATAAGATATGTTCATTACACTTGATAGGTATGATGAGCTGAATGATTCACCACGTTCAATATCATTAAGTGCCCACTTATAAACGGGTTGCCCAATTATATCAGACAGTTCAAATGGATTTATATCTAAGATAACAAAGATTAGGTTATATTGATTTATACTATCCCAATCAACTGTTACATCTTTGATCCATGGAAATTCTCTCATGATAATCTTCTTGATAACCTTGAATTCATAGTTATCATATAGTTGTTGTATTGTTAATAAATCTTCTGTCCTTATTGCCATGATAATAAATATATCAATTAAAACATATATTAAAATAATCATTTGGTGGGATAAATAAATTGTCGTATCTTTGTGGGATGTTAAATCACATATTGGATATATTGTTGGGGTCAAGCAAACTTGGGTTGAATACTCAGGTGGATAATATGGATATTAAATCCATTCGCGATGTTATAAAGAATACAACCAAATATTGCGTTGATACATTCGGAATTAATAAAAGAAAGAAAACCGAATTCACCGTATCCATATGCAAACAAAGAGGTGGGGAAAAATCATATGGACAATATTGCCCCTATGAAAATAAAATTACCATCCACTATGATAACTGCACCAAATTGAAAGATCTTGTTACAACCGTTATCCATGAATATACCCACTACCTACAACCCGTTAAATCATCCTACCATAAACTATTGAAAAAATATGGGTATGATAATCACCCAATGGAAATTGAAGCAAGAGAAATGGAAAAACAATATTACAACGACTGTTGGAACAAAATAAAAAATAAGTTATGAGAAAGTTAATTAAAGCAATTGTAATCGGGTACGCCGTCCTGTGGGGAGTTGAAGAAATCAAAGCTCGCAGACCACTAAGAGAAGGACCACCAAAAAGAAGATTAAGACCTCGATCTTAATAACCCCTGACAATGGGCAACAATATCCTTCGGGGTAATGTTTGCCCCACCCACAACGTAGAGACCCTCCACCTTGGCGTCAACGCATGCCCACCCATCCATACTAACAGGCTTCCTAACAAACGACCTCTTCGCCCTCTCAAAATATAAGGTCCCCAACTCCTTCTCATACAAAGAAATTATTATCCTCATCTTATCCCCACCTAAAGGGAATATCTCATATGTCAAATCGTCTATTGTTATTACCATGTGGATAAATATAAGTTAGGAACATATAAAATAAATAGGTGGGAGAAAGTGGGAACCCCACTGACGCTATGTCAGGAAGGAAAAAAAGGTGGGGATGTGGATAACTTTATCGGTATTTTTTTGGTTTTGTCAGAATGTCAGGGGACTAGTTACGATGGGGATAATCCCCTTCCCCACTTTTGACTATATAAATAAAAACACTTTCCCCCACATTTTACCACGGATTTGTGTATACAGATAGTGTAAAGACCACTTTTATCCCTCTGTAGATAGCAGGAAGACCATATTTTTACTACATATGTTTTCCAGATAAAAAAGGATTAGTAAGTTCACAGGCGGGGGAAACGAACGTAGTGAGTGTTTCATGACCATTCAGTCATGGTTATAGGAGTATTTTATCCCCTTCAACGAGGAACCGATATGGTTTATTGTCCCCCAATTAGGAGACAACTTAACCCCCCACTCGTATGGAGACCTGTAGTTTGTGATTATATGGATTATACCTTATGGGGTGTAATTATCTACCGAAGGTATTGTTTTGTACCCCATCGGGTATTAATCCACTATATGTGTCATAAGTAAACTTATATCTTTACTTTTTAAGAAATTAGTAAAGTTATAACTTGACACATAATATCACATAGCGAAGTGTGAGTGTAACGAACACATATGTCTCTTCGTTATGTGGGGGATTTAATGTGTGGGGTAAAGGTGAATGAGTGTACATCACGATCCAGTCATGATGAATTTATGGGATGTTCCCGACATGAATGTCGGAGACATGGTGAATGGATATACATATGTTTTTTTATATTACACTTTTATATCAGGATATTATAATTTAGATACAACACGCTTTTATAATTTTGATACGGTTGGAGGATTATAGTATATGTTTATGAATAAGGACCTTCCGAACGCAGTGAGGAATGTATTTGTCCGCAATGAATAAACATATAGTATAATCCATTATTATTGGTTGTATCATTGTGTGGCTGGTTTTAATCCCTACCCTTTTTTGATTTACCCACCCTTTTTTCATATCTTTGTTATTGTGAAAAAACTTATATACATATTCCTTAACACAAAATATCCTAACGCACATGTTAAGAGGTGTGTCTTTGGGTAATTGTGCTACCTTGATGGTAATAACTATGTTACTAATTATTTATTAAAGGAAATAAGTAGTTGGTTTAATGTAAATGAGAATGAAGCCGATAGATATGTGAAAGCGTGGTGTTCTTCTTTGCCTGTGGTTGTTAGTCTACGTATTTCTACTAACCCCACCGTTCTTGTTTCCGAGACTATGGTCGTTAATTCTACTCTGTAGTATTTATATCATATGAAAGCAATAATCCCTGAATCTAAATTTACTAAAATTCTTCACACATATCTTAATACATCTTTTAATGGATTTGATGATTGTACTTATGATTGGGCAAACTTTAATTGTGGTATGGGTGTTTGTTGTGATCCGTACGCCATAGGATTTGTTCTACCTGAAAGTGAATATGATGATTATCTATTTAAGTTGGCAGATAGTGAAAATTATGATGATGATGGTGATTACGCTGAAGAACTTAAAGGTGAGTTACCTGAGCCTTGTCATAATTCTCCTGATATAAGTAATCCTGCGTTTGATACCATTATAATAGATGAAGAAATGTACGAAAGACTTAATGATTTATTTAATAATATTAATGTTTGGAGAGAACCTTTATTATCCATTATAAATAAAGTATTCCATACAAACGCCAATAGTCTAATATACCTATACGAAAATTAAATCATTTATTATAATATGATACAAGGACTACATAAGATTATTGAAAAACTTATTCTACCACAATTTCCGTGGATTGCTGATTATAACATAAGAGTGGCACATGAGAATGGTCGTAAGTTTGTTTTGATTAAATATTATGTTAAATCCGATGAGGAAGGTTCCTTTATTGTTGATGAAAGTTTTAAAGAAGTAGAAAATCTCACTGTTAATGTTTTTAAAATGATGGGCTTTGGTTTAGATACTTATTTGGAAGGTGTACTATTTCACTCAAAATAAAAAGATTAATCTGTCGTTATTCGGCTGTCGTTTATCCCCCAACCCCCTTTAAATAAAAAACCCCACCGATTGGTGAGGTTTAATATATAACAACTACTATATTAATTTTTTGAGATTTCTATAATTTCCGATTCTGTTAATACTCTATTATAAATTTTAACATCATCAAGATAAGCATCAGATGGTTGATTATGCAATGGTGAACCAATATTACCTGCGTTTCCTAAAGTTAATGTTATGTCCGAATAATCAGGATAGACAAAATTGGAAACTCCAACAGTTTTACCATCAACATATAAAATAGTAATGCCATCATGCAAAACCCAAGTAACATTTACCCACTTATTTAACATACTTGGAATATCCTTAATTACAATTCTATTCTTGGATTTATTACATTGAGATAAATAAATGGTATCTTTACTCATCCATACAATTGGATTTCCATCATATCTTCTATTCTTATTTAATTCCATCAAAGAATTTCCTTCTGTGAACCCCATCATTTTAACCCAAAAAGTTATTGTGTAATTTTTTGAAATATTAAATGGAATATTATTGGATTCCATAAAACCATTATTGGAATAAAAACATTCATTATCTTGATTAAATCTATCAATACTAAAATTACCATTTTTCATGGTTCCGTCATTCCTGTAAATTGTTGAATCAACTAAATTATTCCTAAATAAAAACTTGGCAATAATTCCACTATCAAGAGTTGAATAGTTTTGAAAAGAAAGGACAAGTGGTTTAACAAGATTATTGGGCCTTTTAATAACAGTATTTGGTATTTGAATGTCTACATCTTTTGAACAAGACATCATTGCAATTGAGGCGATTGCGACCATAAAGATTTTTTTCATTGTATTTATATTTTAATATTTAAACAAAGATAAAAACATTACCTGAAATTATCAATTTTTTTTTAATTAATTTCTTATATTTGAATTAATGACCCATTTAATAATTAATTAACATCCTATTATATAGGTATTTTCTATTTATCTATATGATTAAAGATTTTCTTACCATAGTTATTCCCACCAAAAATGAGAGCGAACTTATTGATGTTACTCTTGGTCATTTAAATAAACAACATAACATAAATGGAACTAAAGTTATTATAAGTGATTGCTCTGATGATAATACTGTTGAGATTATTAATTCAGGGAAATATAAGAACTTAGATATTGTTATTGTTGATGGTGGACTTCCGAGTGTTGCCAGAAATAACGGTGCTTCTTTATGTACAACTCCTTATGTTTTATTCATGGATGCCGATATGTTCCTTGTTGATATTAATACTATTGATGAGACGATTAACTATATGATTGATAATAAGAAACATTTATTAACTTGTAAGTTTAGATGTTTAGGTAAGTATTCATTCATCTTTCCCATCTTTGAATTTTTTAGAGATATTACGATTTGGAGTGCCCCATGTGCTATTGGTGGTTTTATGCTCTTTGACATATTGGAATTTAATAAGGTTGGCGGATTTATTAATGAAGATAAATTTGCTGAAGACTTTCATTTGAGCATGAAAATATCTCCTGACAAGTTTCATGTATCAAAACATAAAATTTATACAACAGACAGAAGATTTAAAAAGAAAGGATTATTATATATGTTAAAAATGTCTTTTTTATCTTATGTAAATAAAAATAACCCTGAATTTTTTAAAAAAGATTATAACTATTTTACATGAAAAAAAAAATATATTTTGATGAAGCAATAATTGGTACCACAATTTTAATGATAATTATTATAAAACTATGCACCCTGTAAATTATAAAATAGTAATCATGTCTGATTTACATTTGGGTATGAAAGATTGCAGACCAACCAAGATATTGGAATTCCTTGATTTCATGAAGACCGATCTATTAATATTAAATGGTGACGTTATTGATTTTGATGCCATGAGACGTGGCAGCAAATGGAAAAATAAACATACAAAAGTCGTTACCAAGATATTGAATATATCTCGTCATATTCCAGTTATTTATCTTCGCGGAAATCATGATGATAATATTCGTGAATTCTTTGGTATGGAAATTGGCAATATACAATTCGCAGATGAATATATTATTAATAATCAAGAATGGGTGGAAAACGATGTCTATATTAATAGAAGATATCTCGTATTTCACGGTGATCAAATTGATGTCTTTACATCCAAGTTTAAGTTGCTTACCCAAATTGGTTCAATGGGTTATGACCTTGCTCTAAGATTGAACACACTTTATAACAAATACAGAGAATGGAGAAAACTTCCATATCACAGTATATCAAAAAAGATTAAAGAAAACTTCAAGAAGGCTTGGTCTTTCATTAATAACTTTGAAGAAAATGCTGTTGAGTATGCAGAAAAAAATTCATGTGATGGTGTAATTTGCGGACACATTCATATTCCAGTAATGAAAGAAATTAATGGAGTGAAATATTATAACTCAGGTGATTGGGTTGAAAACTTTACCGCAGTTGTTCTTACAATGGATAATAAATGGGAATTGATTCAACTTTAATTAAAATTATCTGGATTTAACTCTGATATCATCTTAACAATATCTTGAAGAGATTTGTATGGTAATTCATTGTAATGAACTAAATATTCATCTTTCTGTGTTTGAAAATCAAATCCATTCCAAACATCAATTACAGCACCTTTATATCCAAAATATGCGATTTCATGATACTCATCTTTTACTTCTTTATAAGGTATTCCTGGCTCACCATATGCGCTAAATGAAAAATCACCACCTATGGTATCTAAAAACTCTTCAATATCTCTTATTAAAAATTCTCTCCGTATTGAATATTCACCTAATAATTTTAGTAAATTATCATAACCCCCAACAAGTTTTGCTGTGTACATGACTCCGTTATCATAAACGTATTTGATTAGTTTTTCGCTTGATGATTCATTAATATTCATTACCTGCTTAATCCTTTGTATGTCTTCTTGTAAGTTCATTATTTAAACTATTTCAGTATCTAAAAATTGGTTTTTCCATTCTCCTATATGTCCTTCACCTATAAAATATATTCCACACTCTAAATTATTTTTGATATATTCTCTTCTTAATTTTGTTGCGTTATTAGCCATATTTGTTAAAAGATTTTTACCGTCTTCAAAACCATGATTATCTTTTTTGGTATTAAAATTCCCCCACATTATATCAAATCCTGTTTGAATGAATTTTCTAATATTTTCTTTAGTTGGTTCACTCATCAATAAAGTTTTTATAATTTGAGTATTTGGTGTTTTTAATATTTGTTGAATAAACCAATCTATTTCCATTTGGTCAAATGATAAACTCCCATCCCAAAACATTTTGGAGCTATCTCCATTTTTAATTAATTCTAAAATACTTTTTGGTTTTTGATTATTTTTTTCAAGTTTATTCAACTCATCTAATAATATATTATCTTGGTTTATTCCATCCAATTTTTCTCCTGTAGTTTTATTAACAGCATTACCATTAGAAAAAAAAGTATACATAAAATCTTTTTTAGATTTATCTTCTTGACTTATTTTAGGTTCATAACTTTTATTATCTTTAATATCATTTAACCCCAATTCTTCTTTAAAGAATCTTTCAATGTTTTTTAAATCTGGACCTCCAATACCTTCATAAAAATAACCACACTGTTGAGCAACTTCTATTATTTTATCTATTATGGATGGATTAATATCATTTTTTTCTAAATAAACAGGATTATTTTCATCAAAATGTGTAATACCAATAATAAAACTATCAAGTTTTTTACCTTTTTGCCCTTCATGGTATGGTTGTATTATAACTTTACCATGATTAATCCCTTTTTTTACAGGTTCATTTTCTTCTTCTGTAAGAAGTCCCATCACCTGCTTAATCCTTTGTATATCTTCTTGTAAGTTCATTATAATTTATCTACTTCTTTAGTGAATTTGTGGCATTTATCAGAAACCCCACCTTTTTCATGGTCTGTTATAGTTATTTTAACCTTATCAAAACCAAATGTAATTTCAGGATGATGATTTTGTTTTTTTGCAATTTTTTCTACCTTGTTTACAAAGTTTATTGTCTCATCATAGTTTGAAAACTTATAGTTATTTGTAAGTTTACCGTTAACTTCTTTCCAAGTATTATTTTTATTACTCTCTTCTTTAACCATTCTTTCAGTTTCTTCTTCTTTTTCTCCACCTAATACTTCTCTAAACTTCTTGGGTAACTCACTAAATTTAATTAACTTTGCATTTACTGTTGGTAGTTTATGTTTGTGTGCTTTCTGAATTCTATGATGACCATCAACAATAAATTTAATGGATTCATCATCATTGACTAATATTAGAACAGGATATTTTAAATCAGCCTTTTCAATATTTTTTTGTTCATCGGGATTATCTGCATGTAATGCACGTTTAATAAGTTTCTTTGTTGACATCTTTGTTATTGGAATATCTTTAACAATATCTAACAACTCTTTTAATGTAACCGTTTGATTATCATCACTTGTCCATTTATCATCCAACCCTTCACGTAATATTCTTTTTATTGATTCTCGTATGTTCATACTATTAAATATCTTTAGAATTAAAAAACCCCCACCGTTATGGTAAGGGTTCTAATCATATTATTTATTATATTATTTTTTATTAGCCACATTTACTGGTATAATTGTTCCTACAGGATATGTGGAACCTACAGGTGCTTGTGTTACTGATGTCTCACCTGGATGAGCTCTAACCGCGAATCTCATTGGAAATGCTAATTCATTAAGCGGACCATAACATTCTGCAATTGTTACACCATTAACTTTTTTTGGTAATACCTTACATGGCATACACCACATATTGCTCATTCCACCTTCAGGTCCTCTTGATACAACAAATGTTCTATTCACTGTTGGTAAATTTTCCCATGTTGGTGCTTGAGGAACACTATCATAATACCAAAAATAAGACCATACAGTCTTATCTGTACCATCAGGTGTAATTGAAGGTGTAGGAACCAATATTGTATTTGCCACAGAAGGACCATCCATTACAGGACATGCCGCAACTCCTTCCAAAAACTTTCTACCTTCCACTGTTATTATTTTTCCTGTTGGTTTTGCAGCTGATGCTCCACAGAATGCAAACTTTCCAACAACAATTGTTAATGCCTTGTCTTTACGATGTTTTTGAGCGAATGCTGTTGTTGTTAAACTTAACACTGCTAAAATTAATAATAGTTTTTTCATAATTTGATTTTTTATATAAGTATCTTTATTTATTTAATTGTTTCCATAGTTCTTCCACATAATTTCTAAATGAATCTCTGAGTTCTTGATGTACTTTTGAATAATCAAAATCCTCTGTTCCTCCATTTGATAACTCATCATGTAACCCATCCATCATAACAGAAAAGAACATATGAGTAAACTTACTTTTTGTAGATTGTTTAGGGTTTTGTTTAAACCTTTTTACCATATAACTTGAGGCCTCTCTTTCCGCCCTCTGAACCATATCCATTCTTCTTTTAACCCATGGCGTATAATTTTCATTAATACCACCAACAAATTCATTAGGTTTTTCACTATAAAAACTTCTTACAATAATACTATAAAATGGTAAGTCCAAAAATGGTCTGATGGTTGATGTAATCTTCATTTCATTTTCCCATCTAATATCTTGTTTAACATGTTTTGGATAATATAATTTAATCTCATATGCATCATGCATTTCTGACCACACAACTTTAAAAGATTCAACAAATGGCAAATCCATTTTAGTCATCATCTTTTTAATTATCTTCATAGTCCCCTCCGAATAATCAAGATCCAATGATTCCCTTAATATTCTTTTTATTGACTCTCGTAAACCCATACTATTAAATATCTTATCTTTGAGTCTTGTTAGTCTTATATTTAATAATACAAGTATTTATATCATATGGACAAACATCAAAAAACTATTAGTCTACTTGAAGCCTTTTTATCTGATAAAGTGGTTGATGGTGTTTGCGGTTATATGGTTATTCCAGATTATGGTGAAGATTCAATTCAAGTTATTGTAATATTGGATATTGATTACATACAAAACTCTAACACAAAACCAGGGTTTGTTGCAAGAATGATTAGAAATGGTGTAAAACAAGAAATCAAAAAATGGTTAAATCTTGATGTTTATGTTGGTTCAACAACAAAAAAATGTGATGAAGTTAATCCCATATCAGAATCAATGTCCACTCATGTTAAAAGAAGATTAACAGATGATGAAGTAATGGATGAATTAAACATCATTATTATGTTTGAAATAAATTCATTATCATATGAACCATTGGAATATGTTGAAGAAGTTTGTGATTTGTTGAATGAAAAATTACTTGACCATATTTGGGAAACAACAAAATTAAAAGTAAGTCTTAAAGAAAAAGACCAACTATATTTTTATTTCTTTGATAAGTACAAGAATTATATTCTTAAAAAATATTATTCATACAAAGGCATAACAGAATCAAAAAAGCCAACAAAATATATTATAACAGAAAACCAATATAGATTAATTAGACGAGAAGCAGAAATGAAAAAGTTAATTGATGATTCATTAGAATTAATTGATTTACAAAACGATCTTACCAGAAGAGGTTGGAACGTTATTCCTTTACAAAACTTAAGCCTTATTGTCGCAGAATATGTATCAAATACCATCGCAACAAAATCTAATCTTGATGGTGATGACTATGTTACTTTTAGAAACCAAATAAAACAATACATTAAAAATAACTTTTATGGTTACCTAAAAGAATTTTGGGAGTCAAAACAATAATATGAAATATATTATAACCGAAAGTAAACTTTACCACATCATTGATGAAATCATATCTCAAGAATACGGCGCACCCCTTAAAATGCAAAGAGGTCCGATTAATTATGGGTTAGATCCAGAGTACATTAAGTTTTTTGGGATTAATCAAGACCGAGAAAAATATTACAGTGATAATTATGGTGATGAAGATAGACCACCCTTCGCAAGAAATTCGTGGGGAATGTTATTTATTCAGGATGTTAATTTATATAACAATATCAAAAATTTACTTGGTATGGACACAGAAGAATGTAATGAATTAATTATGAATTATTTTAGAGAAAAATATAATATTAAAATTAAAGATATTAATTAAATGAAATATATTATTAAAGAATCGCAATATAATAGATTGTTTGAATCAAAATCTAATAAATTAGAATTGTTTCAAGATTTAATTGATGATAAATTAAATTACATTCGTAGGGTTTGTGAAAAAGTTGCTGATGATTATGAAGGAAATGTTAGTGACGTATCTTGTGACCAAATTGAAATGATTGAAAAAGTTAAAGTTATTGAAGCGGATTGGGTTACTGTCAAACACAGTAATAAAGAATTAGAACACAAATACATGAGTGTAAGAATTATGATATATTATAGTTCAATAAGAAGAGGTCAAATGGATGCCGATGACTTAGTTTATGATTTAGAAAGAATATTACGCGAGAAGACAACAATGCCAATATTGTTGAGTCACGAAGTAACAAACACAAATACATCTTTTGAGTGGTAAATTAATAGATATTTTAAGTATATTATTGTATATTAGCAGATATGACTACTTTAGAAAAACACATTGTTAAATTTATTGATGACAAATATAGTTTCCCATACCTACATTATAACAAATTAGAACAAACTTGGACCAACGAATTTTTTCTGTTTGATATTAAGACAGGAACCATGTATGTTGGTGATGTTGTAAAACAAGAATTGAATAAGAAATTTGGTAAAGGTTATATTGATAATATTCTTCTTATTGTTATATCCGCTTGGTTTAATAATACTTATAAATTACCTGTAAAAGAAATTGTTTAATATATTTATTATACATGAAATACGTTATAACCGAAAATAGAATGACTAAATTAATCAGTAAAATGGTTGAACAAGTTTTTCCTAAGTTTAATAATCGTGATACTCTTGTTGCCACTTACAGCAACGGAGGTGATTCCTTTTTAGAATATTATTCTTCTGATCATCCGGGAAAAACGTTCGCTAAGTATTATGTTTGGACACAAGAATTACGACTTAATCGTGAATTATTTCATAAATTGGAAGATTATTTTGGTGAAGAAAAAATGTCATTCATTCTTGATTGGTTTAATAAAGAGTTTGGTCAAGATGCTGACCATATAACATTATAATTGAACACAATACAAATTATTAATCTTTCTTTTCTTTTGGTAATATTCTAAATGACAATACCCTTTTACCATTTATAGTCGGCATACCATACTCATCTTGTCCTATTGTTTTAACAGTTGTTTTTTTGTTCTTAAACCTTCCTGTGTAAATAATATCTCCTACTTTTAATGGAATAAATATTCCGTCAACTCTATTTGATTTATCGGACATTACTAATTAATAACATTGATTTAGATACCAATTAATAAAATTATCCCACCCCATTTTTTTCGCATAACCTATAATATCTTCAATGGTTGCTGATTGAATGTTTGGATTGTTAAATTTGGTTGATATTCTTTTAGTAAGTGAAATATTTGGGAATTTATGAATATATTCTAATATTTTATTTACAATTGAAAACTTTTTTTCTGAACTATAATCACTTTGACCATCATCAAGTAATGATTTAAATTGTTTAAATTGAGTAGATATTTGTTGTTTAACATCTTTTGGATATTCATAATTATTTATATCATAATACATGTTAAATGTTTTCTTAAGGTCAGATTTTGCGTCACTTTTAGCTTGTCTGTTAGCTCTTTTTTCCTCTGGAGTATCTCCAGAATTATATCCACCACTATCATGAGATATTGCACATTTCTGTGGACCCGAAGCGGCTGAGCTTGTTCTGGCATCTTGTTCTTCAATAATCTCAAATTGGTTTATTAGAGATTTTATTCTAAAAATTTCTTCGGTAAGTGTTTTCATATTTATAAATATATTTAAATTGTATTAATATTATGAAAATAATTAAAAACCTTATTGGAAAAGTTTTCACTATTAAAGATGTTCCCGTTTCTAATCCTTGTTTGAATTGTAATCCATGTATTAGACTTAGAATTATGGAGTTAGGTATGTTTGCAGGTGAAAAAATTCAAATTGTTGATAATAAAACAGGACTTTGGAGAATTAATATTCTTGGAACAAATGGATTACCTATTTCTATAATTGCCTTAAGAGATGATGAATTTAAACGTTTGTTTATTGAAGAATCTGAATGTCCGTTATTACTTATCTGATAATCCTTTTTTAAAAAACTTTTCAGCATCTTTTTTTAATTCTACCATATCATTATAATTACCATCAGTAATATATTCTTCTAATGACTTATATGTTTTGAAATGTAAAAACTTTAAAAGACCTGGCGTATCTTTTACTTTTTGAATAAATTCTTGTACTCCCGTAGATTTTGGAGATAACTCATATATTAATCCCTTAATTCTTGATACTTCTTCATTTAATTCCATACAATATAAATATAACAATTAATTTTCTCCGTACATAGTTTTTAAATGCTTCGGGAAATTTTTAGCAAACTTTTTAACAAATATACCAGATAAAACATTAGCCATGTTTTCTTCTGGTCCTCCAATGTCTTGAACTTTTTGGGTATCTTTAAGCCCCATTTTTTGATGTTGGTATTCATGTGTCCACTCATGGGCTAAAGTTCTTAATACATCAATTAATAATCTATCTTTAGTTAAAACATGTATACGATGTCCAGATCTTCTAACACCAGTAGTCATCTGTCCATCTCTTTGTCCATCAAAGTTAATATAAACATCTTTTTGTAATGAAACTTCTTGTTGTAATAAATTAATAAAATCTTTAATTAATTTAAGTTGTTCAGGACTGAAGTATTTGGTAGTATTTTTTAAACATGCTTTCACAATCTATAAATATACTTGTATTAGATAAATTCTTTTAACATAGTTAATGCTTGAGCTATTACTTGGTGCATATCATAGTAAACATACGTCGCCAATCTCCCCCCAAAATAATACGATTTAAGAGACTTTGTTAGTTCTCGGTACATCTCATAGGTCTTGGTGTTTTTGTCGTCTCTAATAGGGTAATACGGCTCATTATCACCATCATAATCCGTAGGGTATTCATAACTAATAATAGTTCCTTTTTGATTTTGATAATCAAACCATTTGTGTTCTATTATTCTTGTATAAGGTGTTTTTGTATCTGAATAATTAATAACAGCGTTCCCTTGAAAATTATCATTATCTAATTTTAATGTTTCCCATTCTAAACTCCTATATTCCAATCTTCCAAATTGATAATCAAAAAACTTATCTATGGGGCCAGTGTATATTATATTATCTGCGAGTCCGTTATAATAATCTCTATCATCAAAATAATCTTTACCTAATAAAACATCAATTCCTTCTAACATTTTTTCAAAGATTTGAGTATACCCTCCGACAGGTATTCCTGTATATTTGTCATTAAAATAATTTGAATCCCATGTGAATCTTACAGGTAGTCTTTTAATTATTGATGGTGGTAATTCAGTACAAGGTTTGTTCCATTGTTTTTCTGTATAACCTTTAATTAATTTTTCATAAATATCTGTACCAACCATAGATAACGCTTGTTCTTGTAAATTTGTAATTGGTCCTTTATATCTCTGTTCTTCAATTTTCTGCATGGCATCTTGAGGTGAAATAACTCCCCACAATTGATTGAATGTATGCATATTAAAAGGAAGAGTAAAAATCTTTTTTTCGTTCTTAGCTATAACATTTAGTGAAAATTGTTTAAATTCGGCAAATTGATTAACATAATCCCACAGATATTTTTCATTAGTATGAAAAATATGTGGACCATATTTATGAATATGAATACCATCAGAATTTTCAGTATAACAATTTCCTCCAATTGTATTTCTTTTATCAATTACCAAACAGGATTTTCCTTTTTTGGTAAGTTCGTGAGCACAAATAGAACCGTATAGTCCTGCCCCAACTATTAAATAATCAAATTTTGGATTTTTTACTAATATCATAATATTTTTTTAATATATCTGTAGTTTCAATATAATATCTTTGAGTAAAAAATGCGTAATGTACAAATAAAGAGTCCCCAAAAATAATATTTGGTTTTTTTATTTCTTTTGGTTTTTCACATGATAACCATTGTTCGTCATCTCTACCTATTACTTCACCTTCAAACTTTTTAAATTCACTTCCCAACCATGAAACAACATTTATGGAAAATCTTTCATATCCATCTAAAGTCCAATTAAATAAATAAAAGTCAGTGTGTTTATTTTCTTTGTATAATTGTAAAAATCTTCTATGTATATATTCGGCGGCTTTTGGATTATTCCAACCAGTTTCATCCATACAATCATAACCAAAATTAAATTCATCATTACTAAGTAATTCTTTTTTTTGATGTAAATGCGAACAAATTCCATTATTAACAATATTACCATATACTAAAAAATATTGTGGATTTTCAATTCTAAAATCAAATATTTTTTTCAAAGAATTAGGTTCAATATAGACAATATCGTCATCTAATTTAAGATATACTGAATTTTCATCTATACAATCTTTATAAAATTGACAAATTGTTTCGTTACCTCTAACACCAATTTTTGTCATTTGTAATTTTATAAAATCGTTTTCACTTTCTAATTTTTCCATATACTGAATATCATCAGCATTTTCTGTATTAACCCATAATATCCATTCATCAAATTCATTTCTTAAATTTAACAAATGTGAATATAATACCATTAAATACCTTTTTCTACCCGCTGGAGTAACTAAAATCTTTTTCATAATTTTTATAGTTGAATTAATTTTATTGTTTTTGAATTATCCAAGTATCGGCATCTCCAGTAAATTCCAATTTATAATTAAAGTAATTACAAAATAAATTAACGTCATATTTAACTGCTGGAAATGTATGGTAATCATCTCCAAATAAAACACCATTATTTTTTAAAATATCATGATATAACATTAATTCCATAAAAGTTTCACCTGCTTCGTGAGCTGAATCTAAATATACAAAATCAATTTCATAATTAAGAACTTTAAGCATTCTAGCAGCTACTACAGAACTTACTCTAATTGGAAAAACCGTAGTTGTTAAATTATTATTTTTCATATTTTGAATAAATAAATCATATATTTTTGGGTTTCCATCTTTTTTATTCATAGTATCATGAAACATATCCATTAACCACATATTAATGTCCCCACACCAAGTGTCTATACACATTAACACTCCATTATTTTCTTTCATCATATTACCTAAAATAATAGCGCTTGAACCTATAAAACTTCCAACTTCCAATCCAAACATTGGAACTTTACCTAACTTATTTTTTATACAATTTAATGTATTTTGTCCAATGTGCGCATTATACGGCATCGTAACTTGTATATTTTGAGGTGTTTCATAATTGTCATATAAATTATCACACTTGCAAAGTGTATTTGACATCTCGGAAAACTTAGGAATTCTTTTAGGAAAATTATTTTTGTTTATAACCGATTGTAATTGACCTTCTGCTATCGTTTTAGATGAAAACCATCTACTAATTGTTTCTTCCGTAAATATTTTATTTTCTAAATTATATTCTATTGATTTTATTTTATTGTTAAACACATATTGCATCATTCTTTCAAATTCCCATGGAGAAGATTTTATCTCTTCGGTAATTTTAAGACATTTTTTATAAAAATTTCTACTTCTTTTTTGTATTTGAGTTTTTGATACACAAAATATTGCTGCTGGACTAAACTCATACAAATCAGGTGGATTACAGTCAAACAATTGTTTCCAAATATGATTAATATTTAGACCTGGGTGAAGAGGTGTTCCATCGCTATAACTAACCATTTTTTCGGTATACATACTATTGGTAAAAAAGTAACATTCATCATTATTTAACACACTTTTATCCAATGACATTGGAAAGTTATTTAATATAAATTCATAATCTTTAACGTGTTCTATAGGATTTCCTTGAGTAAAAAAAACCCAATCACTTAAATTATCATAATTATTAACTATATGATGAAAATAAGTATTGGTTTCTCTACCAACATTATTTAATTTAATTGTATTGGGAACATCCACATCTGTTTTATTATAAACTATAAAATTATAAGGACTTTTAATGTTTTTAGTCCAATTTAAATCCTCGCCATAATACGCTACTACAACTTCTTTGTTCATATTTTTTCTTAATTAAAATCATTTGAAATTAAATGAAATACTATCCATATTAATTTTTGGTTCATTTATTTTTTTATTAATTTTTTCCCTATATTCAACAAGAAAATTACTTGTATCGTAATATGATCTGGATTCAATTAAAAATGAAAGTCTTGGAAAAGGATTTATTCTGTCTGTTCGTAACATTTTACTTATAATATCTAAAACCTCTTGATAGTTTCCTAATTTTTCAAAAAAGAAACATAGATAAAGTAGATGCTCATTTCTTTCAGGTTGAAATTGTTCCGCCAATAAATAATGTTCTTTGGCCTTATGATTATCACCAATAAATAAATAAGCATGACCCATTGTTATTAATCCGTAATAACTCATTTCATCTTTTCTTTTTGCAGTTTTTGATTTTGACCAATCATGAGAAACATCTAAAAATCTTTCATAATACCATATTGAACGTCTAGCATATTCATCCGAATGAAGTTTTCCAAAAGGTAATTCTTTTGAATTACCATAACAATCCGCATAACTTTTTGCAATATACCATAAATGATAGTGGTCATCCAACACTGTATTACCAACAATTTTATCTATTTCTAACTCTAATGCATCTCTTAAAAACTTTCTTGGTGCATTCCATGTTTGTCCATCTTGAGAAACTAAATGTCTAAATCCATAAGGCATCATTTCTCTTTGAAACCCTTCTCCAATTTCAGGTAAATGAATTGTTTCATGTCTTTTATCATGTTGAAAAAACCATGGCAATTTAGCATTCCAAAACCATGTTCTAAAATATTTTAATCCACCATTTTCTGCAGTAATGTTATAACTTTGAACAGACGTATCATTAAGGATTGACCAATCAAAATCTTCGTCAACTTGTAATCTTTCATCCGCATCCATTCTTAATATCCAATCACATTTATGATTAGCCTTAAGACATTCTTGTAGAGTATGGTCTCTGTTAAATCCTGGATAATCCCAATCCGTTTCATAAGTGAATCCAGGTATGTCTTTTTCTTTGAAGAAGTTTTCAATTATTTGTTTTGTATTATCTTCTTTTCCATTACATTGAATCACATAATAATTAATATGTGAATATACCGATTCCAACATTCTTAAAATAGTTGCGGATTCATTTCCAACCATCCCATTTAAACAAATTTTTGCTTTCTTATTCATAAATGTAATTCATTACTTCTTCTTCTTTATAATATTTCCTAATTGGTGTTCTATTTTGAAATTTTTGTGAATGTTTTAATTCATCATCCCAATTCCAATCTTTAAAACCAAGTTGAAGTATTCTATCGTGAATGACTTTGTCATAATGGTCTCTTATAAGTCTGGCTCTTCTGTTTATGTCTGTTGCGTTATTATCAACAGTACTATTCCTATTATTGTATTGTAAATATAACATACGCTTTACGTGAATAAATCGTGTATTTAAAAAACTTTTAACAATCATTTCAAAATCATCCGCAACTGGTGTAGTTTTGTTATGACCACCAACACTATGATAAAGATTTCTTTCCCACATTCTTACATGGTCAGGCATACTAATGTTAAATCTAATACTTAATGGATTTATATCTGGGTACCAATGAGCCAAATAATTTTTACCATCCACTTCAACCCATGTATGACCGGCATATCCAAAATCAAAATAATTATCATGTCTGGCATACCATCCACCTGACCAATCATGATCATAATGTTTCATCTCTCCATCATCATATAATTCACAAACATCACTATATAAAAAACCACCATCAGGATATTTTATTATTGCGTCATTACAAACTTCTAAACAATTACTTATTAATGCATCATCATGGTCCAATTCAACTAACCAATCTCCATCACCAAGCATTGCGGCTCTATGTTTTGCCAATCCAACATTTCCTCCTGATAACGGATAAATTTTATGTAATTTTACACGATAATCTTTATTGGATATTTCTTGAAGTAATTTCCATGTTTCATCATCAGGAGAATCATCAACAACAACCCATTCCCAATTATCAAATGTTTGATTTACAAGACTGTTATAAGTTCTTTTAATTCTTTCTCCTGTTTTATAAGTTGGAGTAAAAATAGAAAATCTGGGTCGGTTAACTTTTGTTCCTCTGAATACAGATTGGCAAACAATAATATTTGCTAATATATTATCACTCAATATTTCATCAAGATGAATATGTATTTGACTTAAGTAATAATGAGGTATTTCAATCTTATCAATAAAAGATATTATTAAATCTGGCTGATACTTTGAATAATCTTCAAACACATTTCCTGTATATGGTAATGAATATATTATAACTTCATCTTCAAGTCCTTCTTCAAAATAAACATCGGAGATGATTATTTCCTCATCATGTTTATACCATCCGTAAACTATTGCGCTAGGTTTTTTTGTTTTCATATTACATATGTTCTTCTGATATTGTCTCCCAATCTGAAACAACAAATTCTAATCTAATAAAGTCAATTTGTCCATAGATATTCTTTTCAACGGTAACCTTTAATCCACCACTTGAAGAATGATATGGTATATTTGCACTACTTTCGCGAATACAACCTTTAATAGTAGAATCTATTCTTTCACGAGCAGCAGTTCTAAGTTCATCAATTGTTGGAATTCCATCGTAATACCATTTCCAATCCAAACAAACCATTACTTGATGTACCCTAATAAAATCAAATTCATTTAAGGTATTTGCAATCAGTATCTGATTCCATTCATATTGTGTCATTATCTTATTTAAATTTATATTTTGTGTCTTCATCAAATTTAATCCACCCATCATTTTCTTCAAGACCAAAATCTTTAATGATTAAATCATAACTTTTACTTACAAGAATATTACCAACGGATAACTTTTTTACTGTTGATAAAAATTCAACAATTTCAATTTCGGAAATAGTTCCTTCTTCTATCAATTCTTTTAATTCAGGTTTCATATTTTTTAATTTTTATAAAGATAAGGAAGTTATTTCATTTCATCAAATAAAAAACCTCCAATCAAATTTGGAGGTTTATATTATTTTTTTAAGTGATTAAATTTAAAGTTTACTCTTGTGCCAGGAGGTATTTCATTTACATATCTTGAACGTGTTCCAGTGTAATCTCTCAATTCGTCTCTCATTTTCATCTCAATTGTATCTTCAACTTTCTTTGGTGTAAGATTTTCAAGTTCTCCTTTTATATAATTTTGAGTTGTTGGAATTTCTTTATCATTTTCTCTTTTAATAACATCATAAACATCAATAGTAACAATTGCTTTACCATCTTCTAAATCAACAGATTTAACTTTATACTTTATATTTGTGCTTGGTAAAAGATCCACATCACCTTGATAACTATACGTTTTAACAGTTTTCATTCTTTTGGATAGTTCAGGTTCAATAGATTTTAATTTTCCCAATTTGTATTTTATTATTTCTTCATGACTCTTCCCTTCTTCCAACATTTTCATTTCATCTGGTGTAAAAGTGTATACTTCAGTTTCCAAAAAATTATCCCATTTAACGGGATTGGCGTTACTCATTTGTTTGCTAGTTGATGATGAATATTTTCCCCTAACTTCGTACCATCTATCATCTTTAAAAATGTATATAGGGTACCAACCATATGATACAACTTTGTAGTAAGGTTTACGATTATAATCTGTGGTCCAATACGCTTCTAAATTAGATGCCTTAAATGGTAATTGTGCTATGGTATATAATTTTGCTTTTGGGTTTGAAGTTGTTTTACCCTTCATTTTTTTTGGGTCAATAAAGTTTTCTTTGGTTAATCCAGAGTAGTCACCATCTTTTCTGTAATTCAATAGATATAATTCTAAAAGATATAACGAATATTCTTTAGGTATATTAATATACTTAGAAAAATTTTCAATAACTTCAAGAAGTGCTGCTCGTGTTTTGTGTGTTTTCTTCTCTTCATTCAACAATTTAAATAACTTCACAATCATAGGCATGGATGGCTCTTTAGATTGTTCTAATATTATTTTAAGTTGATTCTCGGTGATTATGTACTCCATTGGTAATAAATATCAAACAAATAAAAAAACCCCCAATTAAGGGGGTTTAAGTGTTATTACATAGTTCTTAAAATGGGTTCAGTTATTCCTTCCCACTTCACAATTTGTTTTCTTGGAACCCAAAATTCCATTGTTCCAATTTCCTCAACTCTCTGAAGGTATCTTTCACGGAATCCCTCGGCTTGAGATGCATCAGTGATATATTCAACTTTCATATGTTTAGCACATATCTTACCCATATTTGTCAACATAGAAAACTCATCAGTTAAGGTCTTCATGCAACAGGTACAAACTTTACCTCTCTTGATTGTCATCTTACCTGCGAACTTAACCGCCTTTGGACTAACAGCCAATAACTTTGTGATGTCAATCAAGATTGGGTTAAACTCAAGACCATAGGTCTCTTTCAACTGAACACCAATCTTACGTCCCAATTTAATCGTTTCCCCAACCGTAGGCCAGTTCATGCGAATGGTTTTTTCCTTATCTTCCTCTTTGGTGATTTGTTTGGTTGCAGCTTCAATTTGTTTTTGAGTCAAGGTACCATACTTTTGAAACTTAGATGCGATGTCTTTAACAAAAGAATTTTCACCTTTGTATTCAACAATTTTTCTTAACTCAGGACGAAGATTATCCATATCAATAGCCTTAGCCTCACCATTAAGACAATTTTCAGCGGCTGCCATTTGTTTGTCAGTCAATCCATTGTATTTTGCAAGTGAACCTTGAAGGTTTTTTAAAAATGAGTTTTGACCTTTGTAGTTCTTAACTCTGTCTAATGTGATGGTGGTAGTTGTCATATTTTTATTTTTTTGTGAATACAAAGATAAGGAAGTTATTTCATTCCACCAAATAAAAAAAAATCCCCACCTTAATCTTTTATACAATAAGCAGAATAAGGTTGAAATTGTAATTTAATTAATTTTAAATTCGCTATTCCTAATACCTCCTGAATTGCCAAAGTTTCGCCAGGAAAAGCAGGGTTATTAATTTCATCAAAAACTAAAATAGAACCTTTTGGCATCCGTTTAATAATTAATTCAAGTGCATTTTTTGTTGGTGCATAAACATCTAAATCAAAATGTGCCAATGAAAATATAACATGTTGATTTTTATCTAAAAAAAGAGGAAGAGTAATTGAAACATCCCCTTCAATTATATTATATAAATTCCCTACTGGACTAGGTTGGGAATTGATTTCTAATATTGACTCTAACGTAGTTTTCCAATTCTCTGATACTCCATAATCTCCAATTGAAACCATCTCACCATCCTTTGTATTTACATCCACAAATCCTTGTTCAAATGTTGTAAAACTATATAAATGCCGGGAAGAATTCCAAGGTTCATAAATCATTCTTAGCATATTAAAAATATTGAATGATGCACCATATTGACTGCCGAACTCAATTATACTTCCTGGAACATTAATATTTAATTTATAAATTTCATTTAGCCATAAAATTCGTGCTAATTCAGAACTTCCTAAAAATAAACCTAGATGAGAAGTCCATCTATTACCAAGATTATTAATATTATCATTTAAAATATTTTTTAGCTTTAAAAGTTGATCATTTTTTTTTGAATAATTATTTACAATAATGTTGCCTTCTTTTTTTAATTGCATGATTGAGATTTTTATTTTTTTATAAATACAAAGATAAGAAAGTTATTTCATTCCACCAAATAAAAAAAATCCCCACCTTTTTGGGTGAGGATTATTATATTAGTTCTGAACGAATGCTCTATCTGCCCAAGTCTTAGTACCAACCAACTCCCACAAATTCATATCACACATGTCAGGGAAAGATTGTCTCATAGTTCCAACGGTTATTATTTCAAGGAATCCACGATCGATTGAGTACCATTTACCACCTTTGGTAGTGTAAACATTTAGCCACAATCCACTTTCACTTTTAACTTGAATATTAACAAGAGAATTTTTGTCCCATCCTCTAATCATATCGGAAGCAGTACATTTACTGTCGTGGATGTTGATAAATCCCGCCTGACATTTGTTTGCAATACGGAATTCGTATTCTTTCTCCACATCTTTGATATGGTTGGAAACCATAACAGAGATTCTCTTGTTCTTTACTGTGGTGTCAAAAGATCCGTAAAACGTATCTCCTGCTAATGTACCTGTTGTTAACTTTACTGCTGGGATTGTGGTTGTCTTTGTCATATGTGGTTGTTTTTTGTGAATACAAAGATAAGGAACTATTATTTAACAGCCAAAATTATTTTTTACAAATATTTTCTTGCCAACAAGTATAGGCTGAAGATAATATTAAAAAGAGTAATAAATTATATTATTTATTATAACAATCTTCACATGTTTGACCTGATCCGTCTACATAAAAAAACCTCATATCAACATGAGTTGACCGAAGGTAAGGTGTGTCTTTTCCACATATAACACATTTATCATATTCATTTTGTCTTGATTCATTTTCTTTTTCCAAAATACAAGTTAAATGGTCATAACCAACCAAGTAATCATATTCCACTTTTGACGTATCTTTATTGCAAATGGAACAATTATATGGACGGATTATGGACTTAACAAGACCATCTTCTCCGATAATCATACCGAAGTGTTCGTCATCATATTGGGGTCCTTCTGCGTCCCTTCTGGCTTGCCAGTATTTATTTCTTGTTAGTTCACCAAGCATCATATCATTTGGTGTTTCCAAAATTTCTTTTTCAGTTAAAATAACTTGTATTGACATAGTAAATCGTTTTTAAAAATATACCACGACAATATTACAAAATAAAGGTATTTATTATTATGATTAACGAAGAAGTTTTGTCTGAAAAATTGAAGTATTTGGTTTTAATGGAATCTAAACCTGATTTTAATATCTTGGAATTTTATATTGAATTTGATTATTATGATGATACCACCAAAAGAATTGAATCTTACGATATTAATATAAAATTTGATTATACCCATTCACTTGAGCCAGACATTTATTCATTTGCTCATGACATCTCAAGAATGAGTGAAAAATTAAGAAATATATTAAATCAATACATTATCACTCAAGAAGGAAAAATTGTCGCAGGAAATCTGACTAAAGGGTCTACCGATGAAGGATCAGTTTGGGAGATTAACTATGAGGCTGACAATAAACATATATTTGATATGTCCTTCAGAGTACATTACCACGATTAATAACATGAACGATAAAATAAAAAGATTAGCCCAAAAGATGGTAGATTTATTACCAAATCCAGATTCTCCTCAGGATTTATATGAGAATTTTATTGACCTTATGAGTAAACAAAAAGATTATTTCAATTTTTTACCATCAGAAAATAAAATCAAATTATTATTTTACCTTTGGTCATTAAAAATATCCAATAATTTTGAAATAGGAGACTCACTTTTGAATAAAATCGCATTCGCAAATCTTATAATAACTCAAGGAGATTTTCATGAGAAAGAGTGTGAGGAATGTAGTGGCAATGGAGAAACATCATGTGATAGATGTGGTGGAGATGGCACTGTAGATTGTAGCACTTGCGATGGATCAGGAAAAGTTGAATGCGAAGATTGTGATGGAAGTGGTGAAGGCAATGATGAAGATGGCAAATGTGATAATTGTGATGGAAGTGGCGAACGAGATTGTAATGATTGTGATGGAGGAACAGTAACATGCGATTATTGTAATGGTGGATATGAACAATGCACCATATGCGATGGTACAGGAGAAATTGAAACAAATGAATTGGAATACAACAAATATTTTATCTGCACTTGGAACAAAGAAATTAAAGATAGATGCGAACTAACCGCAGGAATACCAGAAAAAACAATGGATGAATATGATTTTGATAGACTCAGAGACCAATATATTATATTAACACATAAAACTGAACATAGTAAGTTAATATCAGCAATAAAAACAAATGAAATTTATTGTACATCATATGATGACATGCCTGACTTATTTTCAGGAGATAAAATGAAAATATCTTCAAACGATCCAAATTATAATATATTTAATTCATAATGAGCGACGTAAAAACATTTCTTAAAGTATTAAATAAAGTAGGTTATCCAAACCCTGACACAAAATCTATTGCCAAAATGATGGGATATGATTTTTTTGAATTTATACCAAATTTAGTTTATGAAATCGGAGAAGATGGAGCTCAATCATTCGTTAACAAAGCATTGTCAAAACTATCAACCAAAGATGGAATTAGAGTTGATTTATCAGGTGGTGAATATGTTTATTTTATTGTTGATAAAGCAAAGATTGATATAAACCCATCAGGAAATGATGTTGCTATTGATTACAGGTTTGGAGATTCAAAATTATTAGCAGCGGATGAAGAAGGAAATGAGGTATATAAAACAATAGAAGAAATATATGATGATCTTGGAATGGGAGATCAAGGAGACTACGATGACATGATTGATTACTTAAAAGACCAGTTCTACCAATTAATTTTAAATAATTGTGGATTTGGAATTGAAAGTTTTCGTTAAATTAAAAAAGAGAGACCGAAGTCTCTCCTTAGGGCCACCGGTTAAGGTAACATTCCACCACCAAGTTTAACGAACTTGGAAACCCTTACCTAAAACTTGATTAACAAGTTTCACGACATCCTCTGATTTCATATACCCAATGACATCATCATTACCTTCAGGATAAAAGAATTTTGTAACAAAATCACCACTCTTTTTATCTATTATCGCAACCTCAAAATCATTTTCAAAATCACCATACAATCCACTTCTACCACCCACGATTGAAAATTCAATCTCATCATTATAAAAACGTGTCATCTTTCCCCCATCAAGTGGGTGTGGTGTGGACCGATCAATAATATCTTTTATTGTAATCATCTTTTATTTTTTAGCTGTTTTAATTTAATTTCAAGAAGCCCTATTTTATCTTTATCTTTCTGAGTTTTGTCAGATTTATTCTTCAATTCATTAATTAATTCTGACACATAAGTTTCTTCATCATCAGTCTTTTTAGTTACTTCAGATTCTGTAATATCTTTTACTTCCTCATACTCTTGTTCTTCATAGTCTTCGTCATCATACTCCTCTTCATCATATTCCTCATATTCTTTATTCGGTTTTTCAGACTTACTTGAAGGGATTAATATTGAAATTATAATCAAAATAATCCCAATAAATAGTATTGTTTTATCTTGCATCATTTTGTTACTTCTGCCTCCATTTTTGATTTGTTAATTAAATGTTCTGCCAATGTGTAGTTATCAACATTTGTGGTGATAATGGAATTAACTAAATGTTTATAAGGAACGTGAACAAAAAAGTCAACCCCATTAAAAAACGTTAGGTCTTCTTTCATTGAGATACATCCTTGTATCATTTTAAGAAATAACTTAAATTGAGTTGGATTAACAAAAGTTTCATCCAAAAGTTTCCCAAAAGTCTCATGTTGAATCTTAATAGTATGTGAGTTCATTGTCATATCTGTTTATTTAGATTACAAAGATAATGGTATTATTTGAAATAAAAAATTAAATTTCTGCGGGTAATATAATTTGTCCATGATTTTTACTATTACCATCACATATAATACGATAGGTTTTAATTTCCCCCAAGTCAGGGAATTTAACGGCTTCAACAATAATCCCCCATTCAATAACTTCTTTATTAACTTCAGGTGTTACCAGATTTGTTAAATCAACCAAATCTTCCCAATTTGTTGCTTCAACAATATCCCGAATGATTCCTTGTGTCATATCAACAAGAACATCATTGGCATGCATCACATTTAATAAAAAACTTTTAACATTAAAGATATGATATCTAACAATAGTTGTTAATACAACCGATTTTTCATCCATTGTTGTAAGGGTTTGAGGACTTAGGTTAACAGTCTGAGTAATGACAGGAGTAACCCAAATCTTATCAAAGAATGGAATCTTCCAATTAAGTCCTGGATATACAACCTTATGAAATTTACCCACCCTTAAATGAACACCCATTTCCCATTGGTCAACAATTTTAAACGGAATAATGTCATGAATAAAAGTTACACAGAGGTCAATTAATTTGTCAAACATAGTATTTGTTTTTTTTGAACCTCAAAGATATGACTTTTTTTTGATTTTTCAAATATTTATATGAATGTTAGAAAAAGATTTGAATATATTAGAAAAAATTCTTAGGGATATGAATTATTCTACATCATATATTTCCGTATTATTAAATCACTTAGTAAAACAATTAGAAAAATCATCCCTCAGTCATTTTACCCCACAATTTATTTATTCAGTATTAACATTTGAAGAAGGTAGACACACATCAAAACAAATCTCGGAATACTTTGAAGATTTTAAGAAATACGGATCATATAAAACTTCATTAGAAAAGACAATAGACAACTCCCCAACATTCAGTAAGTTTAAATAAACAAAAAACCCCATCAGTAGAAACTGACAGGGTTGTTTTGGCTATCAAGGTTGAGAATACACCTCTCATTGAGAATCTTTAGAAGGATTATTTTTATTCCCTTCATTTCCACAATCTTTTGGACTGTAATTCTCATCACCGATTAGTTAGACTAATCACTCCTTGAGACTTCAACTACTCTCTTATTACTTAACTCTCTATAAACTTGCGGTCTAATTCAGGATTCGACTCCTTAGAGGTTTTTGGTAAAAATACGATTGAACTTGGGGTTCGTTCGTGCCATGGACAACCCATGACTGTGTAGGTGACTTTCATTAAAGTCTGATGAACACTTTTCCGTTTTAATTATGATTTTTATACCAAAATAAAATTGGGTTGTGTTGTGGATGTATTCAAGTAGAGGTTCATCTTGAGTTTTGCTATCTTTTGAACAACAAAATACTCTTCTACTTGATGTAATCTCCCGACTACCATACTTTAAGAAATCTTCATAACACATGCCCTTGGTAGGACTAAGGTTAGGTCAATTCAGCACCACCTGTTAATCAACTTGTCTTTCAACTTTAAGACTTCTCTTATATTGGAACCCGCAATAATACTGTTGGAACAATACTTCTTACATAATCCCTATGACTTATTCTTATTGTCCTTCCGAACTCAGTCCGAGAATCCACATTCCCGAACCACCCAACCACTTTCTCTAAAGCGTTGCCCTCAATACTCAAGGTCAGATGATATGTCACTTGTATACTCGAGCTCCGTTTCCGAAGCCACAAACCTGTTAACACAACAGATTCATTTTATCCAGGTTTCCCTGTTTATTTAATGACCATATACGGCCAACTATCATTTATCAAATTATTCTCAAAATCAACCCGAAGGTCTCATTATCAATAACTGAATGGATAATAATATTTTTAAATCAAAGAACTTTCAATTAAGAGAGGATGTTTAGTTCCTCCCGTCTTGGTCTACAAAGTTAAAACATTTTTTTCAATTTGTCAAATACTTTTATAAACTTTTTTTTTCAGAAGATAAAGATTGTTATTTATTTAGTAACTTTTCAGTTAAAACCTTACCAACAACCATACTCTTTCAAGGATTTGGTATTCTTCCGATTTCTTTAACAAAAATAAGAAGTTGTTTTCAAACTATCAAATCTTTTTTAAAGTTTTTTTTGTTGCGAGGGATGGGTTCGAACCACCGACCTATAGGTTATGAGCCTACCGAGCTACCACTGCTCTACCTCACAATATAATATTTTAAAGAACTAATTTAGAAAAGAAGTCCCACAAGCTTCAATTATTCTCTCAAACAATACACTTGTGGGACAATTGTTTCACAAAGATATGAAAGTTTTGGGAAACTAACAAACTTATACGAAACTTTATTTGTGGGGTGCCACCTTTTCAGGTGTGGATATATAAATATCACCGTCTTTACCAAAGTCTTACAAAGATAATATTTTTTTAATTAAAAATCCATATCCTTAATATTTTTTTTAACTTTTTTGTTAGTTAAATACCAACCATATGCTCCCAATACGACAAGTGTCCAAACAATTCCAAAAATTAGTAATTTTTCTTTCATTTTGTTTTCTATTATATTTATAAGTTATGAGAGTTAAAGTTAATGATAATATTTTTAAAGTAAAAACACTTATTGATAAAAAATCCCAATCAAGAGGAATGATGGGTAAAAAATTTGATAAAACTTTTAATGGATTACTATTTTTAATGGGAGGAGACAAACAATGTTTTTGGATGAAAGATTGTTTGGTGAATTTAGACATTATTATAATTAAAAATAATGTTATCGTTAATATTCACCATGATTGTAGCCCATGTCACGGCGATGACTGTCCAAGCTATTGTGGTAATGGAAATATTGTATTAGAAATCAAAGGTGGTTTATGTGAAAAACTTAATATTGAAGCAGGAGACTCTGTCGAATACCTATTTTGATTCTTTAATCTTTTCTTTCTGGTCTACTCCCAACTTAAACTAAGTTCTGGTGTGTTATTTTTAAAAGATAAGGTTACTTGACCATAACCTGGCATGTCTTCAAATATAACCATATCACCTTCTCCCATTGTGATTTTATCACTAGGTTTAATTATACTTTTTTTACCAATCTTATTACCATTTACAGTAACGTTACCACTAACAGATTTAACTGTATAAGTTTTAGTTCTAGATTTACCATCATTAGTTTTTTTTACAGAACTAATTGTAAATGGTCGTGTTGATTGTTCCTGAATAACTCTTTTAACAAGATAAGTTAAGTCATTTTCTGTTAATCTTATAATTTTCTTAGACATAATTATTTTTTTATTTTAAGCCACCGCTAAAGCTGCTTTACCAAGTTGACCACTAAGTAATCCTCCAAATAAATCACCTAATGGATTATCATTTTTAGTTGTTGATGATGTAGTATTTGTAGTTACTGGTGTTGTAGTATTATTTGACGATGTTTTACTTCCTCCATCAGAATAATAATTTTGAGCAATATAATCACTAGTTTTTGGGTCATCTGCAACTTTTTTTCTAAAATCAGCATCATCAGACATTTTCTTTTCAAATGTTGTTAATGACGGAACACCAAAACGGTATAATAAATTATTTGTCGTGATAAATTTTCTAAAAGCATTTCTTCTATCTCTTCTAGCTCCGACATTTAACCACCATGTTTGAATACCTTTTTCAGGTAAAACACCATGTTTAGCAAAATATTTAGTCAATCTTTGTCCTTGAAAATAACCTTTTAATCCTGTTTTAAATGACCCACCCGCTATAACTTCTTTAGTACCAGCTTTCAAACCTCCTAATGCTCCACCGACACCACTTATTTCACCTAATCCATTTTTTAATTTTGACCCTAATCCTGAACTAACTTTACTAATACCTTCAACCGTTTTTTCAACCGCAGGAGATTCTACATATTTAGTTAATTTGGCAAATTTAGCCGCAGCTTCAGGATTTTTAGCCAAATATTCGGTTAACTTTACACCACCCTCTCTCATTGCAATAACGCCTTCTCTACTACCTTTAAATAATCTCACAATTGGTGCCGCAATCCATTGACCAACACCAGGTATAAGACCAATTAACATTATTGCAGCATATAATTTTTCACCTTTATAAAGATAATAACATATTAATGCTATGTCTGCAATTTCGCCAATTACGGGTATAAAACCAGCCGCCATTAATATATTTTCAAAACTAAATAATGACTCATTAATTTGTTGTCTTTCACTAATCAAATTAAATTGTCTTTTATTTATTATTATATCAGCCATATTTTTATTTATAAATATCCTTATAAACAAAAAAAAGGTCCTAAGACCTTTTTAATTATAATTCTAATTTAGATTGTTTGTTTTTATCTATAAAATGTTGAACTCTTTTTCTACTAATCTCACAATAATTTTCACTTAATTCAATTCCAATCCATCTTCGTCCACTTATTTCAGCAGCAACCAAACTGGTGCCAGAACCAGTGAATGGGTCAAGAACAATATCATTTTTATATGTGAGTATTTTAATAGCCCTCATAGGTATATCCATTGAAAAAGTTGCTTTGGTTTGTTGTTTGGTATCTGCAAAGTATTCCCATTGTCCATAAACTAAACTCATAAACTCTTTCTTATCCTCTTCCTGATAAACCATTTTCTTTTTGATTGAACCATCTTCCTGTTCAATATCAGTCATCTCTCCTTCCCATTGTGGTTCACCCTTAATCTTTTTGATACGGTCTTTTTTGTATGCTAATATAACACACTCCTTTGGATTATAAATGTAAGGACTACTAGGTGACATCCATGAACCCCACGCGGTAGTCTTGCTTCTATGTGGAGAATTTTCATCAAGGTCAACAAGACCATAAAATTTAAATCCCACTTTTTTCATAACCGCCCAAAATTCAGACATAAATAATACTCTACCACCTCTATCTTGTACATTAACTTCATATGGAATATTAACCGCAATTCTCCCATCATCTTTCAATACTTTAAAAGATTCAGTTAACCATTGTTTAGTCCATTCCCAATAATCTTCCATATTCATTTCATCATGATGAGTATCATAATCAATACCAACATTATAGGGTGGAGATGTAACAATTAAATCAATTGAGTTTTCAGGTAATTTACCCATAACTTCAATACAATCACCATTAATAATTTTTCCCAACGATTCATCTATAGTCAACATACTTTTATATTATTTTTGCTCTAAATTTTTAATTTTTCTTTCAAGATACCATAAAGCTTTTTTCAGGTCTTGAAGTTCTTTATCTTTTTTACCTGCTCTTGAGATATACTTCACAGTATTTCCAAGATGGAAATCTAAATCCCAAGCCTCAATAACTTTGATAGCTTCATATTGATTATTTTCACCACCATAATGATTAGGATGATTTACCATTTCATTTTGTTGTGTCATATGTAGGTATTTTTGAATGTTCGTATGGATATGATTCCAATTGTTTTTTATAATATTTCATATCAAAACTATCTCTCAAAAACTTTATTTGTTCTTCAGTTTCTTTTGTTGTCTGATAACGAATTATTCTATTTGAATTTATATTAATTCCATAAATAATGATAAACCCTATCACTATTGAAATTAATGATACAATCATATAATCTTTAATTTTCATTTTTCTTTTTTTCAGGTTTTTGACCTTTCTTATAAGGTTTCTTTTCTACTTTACTTGTTGCTTGGTTACTATCTTGGTTAGTTTCATCATTCTGGCTTAGTTCCGACTTGGTTCCTCTTGATAATTTCCATTCTGTTTTAGAGACATATTGCCAACTATAACCAACCATACTATGTGCGGTTTTGTTATCAACTCTTTTAATTTCTCCAAGTTCAACTTCTTTTGTTGCTCTAATTGCTTTAATACATTTCATAAGATTTTTCCTCCATGTGTTTTTTTATGTTTATTAATATTTCTTTATCGGTTTTACCTTCACAGAATAAATCATAGATACGTGAACTAATATTATCTTCAAAAAATAATGCATCACTTTTACCATAATAACCTCTTAAATTATTATTCTCTAAAGCTTCAATACAATATTTTAATTTGACTATTCTCTTGTTAAATCCCATTGGATAATGATAAACAAATTACTCCTCAGAGTCAAAGTTTTTTATCTTTTCTATATTAACTATTTGAAATACATACGCCATTATTTTTCTTTTCATAATAGGAATTAGCGTTTCATTCATTGGGAATTGATGTGATGTTTTCATTTCAAACATTGGAAAATTATGGTGTTGTCCTGTTTCATTCCAAGTTGAATAAGTATCAATAATTTTTGCCATATTGATATCTTTTGGCTCATCGCTAAATATTAATTTAAGATGTGTCTTATTATTAACCTCATCTCCTTTTATTTTTTTAATTTGATATTCCCAAACATAAAGTTTGTTCTCTTGTTTCTCATAAAAATATATATAACCAACACCTCCCGCTAAATTGTGTTTGTTTTTTTTAATGGAAACTGAAAGTGAATCGTATGCCATGTTCCAAATAGATTTGGCAAGATTAAAAGCGTCAAATAGTTTTCCTCCAGAATATTTGATTGTCTTCTCTAATTCATCTTCTTCTTCTGTACTTAAATCTCTTGGTTTCTTTGGGTAAAGTTCTTTTAATAAAATTTCATCATCACAAGATTCAAATTTCTTATTTGTTAATAACAAAGTATTCTCTTTAACAAGTGATTGTAGATTGGCAAGGTGTAATGATAATTCAACAAAATCAGGATATATCTGAAGTTTGTCAAATCCTTTCTCACACTTCTGTAAGTAATCTAATAAAGTATATTTGTTGTATTCAAAATCAACAGGTTCTTTAAATAACCATTCTGGATTGAGTTTGAATGACAGTTTCTTTTTTCTTCCCATATTTCAAATATAATACTCTAATTGGTGTTAATCAATTCTGATAACATAAAATAATTTATCCTGAACATACACTTCATCAGCATTTCCATCATAACTACTGATTGTATGCCCATATCCATCAGTATCTATTACCCCTTTAATAAAATCATCTTTATCAATGTAGTCCTCCCAATTTAATCCAAATGTTTCCATAAACCCTTCTGGATCATGTTTTACATCACTAACTAATTCATCAATTTTTTCGGTAATCATATCTTCTGGAAAGTCACCTGATGGGTCTTCTTCTATATCTGTAATCTCACTTTCCATCTCTTCAATTCTTTCCGTCAACTCATCAATTTTTTCTTGTGTCTCATTATCATCATCCTCATCTTCTCCATCCACTTCATTCTCAAGTCTCTCAATCAATGTTTGAGTTTGTTTTATTCTACTATTTAATATACTAATCTCTTCTTGTTGTTCATCTGATAACATTCTATCTTCATCACTAAAATAAGAATCAGGATTATTTCTTACATCTTCATCATAAACATCTTCAGCATAACTGGCAACAGCTTCACTATCAATATAATCTCTAGCAAAACCATTACTAAACCCTTCATATCCTATGTCATCAATTAATTGTTCAACATATTCATAACAACTACTTTGCATCTCATCCTCATCACCAACCGCATAAGTTCTTCCATCAACAGGACTATTAATTAATTCAAACTGAGATAAGTCATAGTGTTCTCCTACTGGAATAACATTATAAACATCTATCTTACTATCAAATTCATTAATCTCATCTTCCAAATCATCTATTTGATTCAATAAATCTGTCCTTACTTCTTCATCTGCATCATATTCTGCCTGTAAACTTTCTATTTCATCTTTTAACCTTTGTATTTCAATCCTATCTTCATTTGTTAAAACTTCAACATCACCATCATCAACTAATTGATTTAATAATGCATGAGCCTTTAATCCTTCTTCAGGACAATTTGGTCCTAAATCCCACTCACCTTCCGTTCTTCTTTCTTCTGCAGCCTCTTCTTTTTCTCTTAATATTGCTTGAGCTCTTAACCTATCTAATCTTTCTTTTTCTTTTTTAGCAGACTTTTTATCTCTATATATTTTAAGTTGTTCACTATATTCTTGCTCTAAATATGAATCAATATTAGACATTATCTCATCATACTTTTCTTTCCCTACAATTGCTGGCAATATTTTTGTTTCGTTATCTTGAGCGTCATAAACAATCACATTACCATCAAACTTTTTTAATATCGCAATTTTATATAATGGATCGCTAGTCGCTTTTGTTTTATCTAAAATGTAAAATAATTTGCCATCTTCATTATATTTTTTGAATTGGTGGTCAGAATCAGCGGCAGTACACCATTTAGTTCCTTTACCATAATAACATGACGCACCATGAGTTAATGGATTTACCACAAAAAATCTACCATCTTCATGAACAACATTACCACCCTCAACTTTTCTAACCTCTCTTCTTGGTTTTTGTTCGTAACTAACTAATGCATTAATTAACTCAATAATACTCTTATATCCATTAATATCTGTTATAGGTAAATTACTTGATATCTTATCAAATGTTTTTAGTGCTACAGATAATTTTGAAAGATTGCTATCAAAATTTATCTCACCAATATTTTTGCCAGCCCAATCCAAATATTTTTGAGGAACATTATCAATAATTTTTTTTAAATTTTCAGGAGAAAACTTGTTAGAAAATTTGACTTTGAAGTCATCAACTCTACTTTCTTGTATAATATTTGAAAAATCCATCATTCTTTATTTGATAAATATGTTTTTAATCTTATATTTCAAACAAAGATAGTATTTATTATAATAAACTTATTAAAAATTAATTAAAATGGGATGCGGCTGCAAAAACAAAGGTAACGAAAGTGAACCATCAGTACAATCTAATGTTCAACAGGGAGCTCCTCCGAAGCCAAATGTGAACGAAGATGTTAAATCGGCAATTAAAAAAACAATTGAAAAGTATTACAATGTCAACAAGACATCTACTAACGGTTTTGTTGGACGATAGACTGATAAAAAACTTTTAATCAAGGGACAATAATTTGTCCCTTTTTTTGTATTTATATATTATGGATATTCAAGATTTTATTGATGATTTTAATGAAGGTGGAACTGACGCTAAAAATTATTTTAACGACTATGAAACTTTTTTTAAAATTCTTGAAAAAAGAGGTTTGATGAATCAAATAGATGTTAGTGCTCCAAACATTGGAGACTTTCAAAATGATTTATTAAGATATTATTATAATAATGACAAACCAACTTTTTATCGTTCGCTTAATAATATTTTAGGTGATGTTGAAATTATTGATGGTGTTGCTTATTTAGTATTATCTTCTCCAGGGGAACTATCTGTTCTATTTTGTAACCATCGGAATGATATTTCCAGAGATACAATTGAATCTGTATTAGATGGAGAATACGACGATTATTATTACCATTCTGATTTAACAGATGATGTTTATAGAGATGTTATTGAAGAATTAACAAAAGAAAACATTCTTTATTTAAAAGAATATATCATTAAAACTTTAGATAGTAAAGAAATTGACCCTGAAACAAATGAATTAGAATTAATTGCGTCAGAACAAGGTCATCCAGAATATGTTGTTGTTAACAAAGAAAATATTGATAGAATATTTGATGATAAAGAAACAATGAATGAATTATTGTCAGGATATTTAGGTGAATTAAAATCAGAATTATATAATATCTATTCAAACGCATACAATAGTGCTTATAGTGATATGGTTTATGATGATATATGGTCTGAATTAGATGGTATCGTTGTTCCACGTGGTGAATATATATCAATACCACACCCATACAAAGAAAATACTCAAGTTCAAAAATTTAAAATAAAAATTTGGAATTTTGATGACGCAATATTAGAAATGATTAGTCCAAGTTCAAATTACTCTTTGGAATACTATGGTTCATTTTTAGGTAGTTACGCCGATGCAAATTCTTGTTTAAGTCCAAGAATTGATGATTATCCCGACAGTAGAAAAATTGACGCTAATATAAACGAATTTTTCAGAGATTACATTTAAAGTATTTATATCAATGATTAGTGAAATAACCATAAAAAAAGTATTGTTGGAATTGAGAGGCGAATTACCACCAAAGAAAGCCCCAAAGAATATTAGAAAGATATTAGACCAAATTGAATTGTTTGAGGTCTACCCAAGAATATTTGCGTTAGTTATCAAAGATGATAAATTAAGGTCAAGAGTGTTCTTAAGATACCAAGAGTTCTACGAGTCAGATTCAGACGCATTTAGAGGTCAAGGATTCAAATGGAAGGATTATATTGATTTTTATAAAGAGAAGACCAAGAAGGACTATTTCTCTTACCATGAGGATTTTGCGGGTTATAATGTTCCTTGTGATACATTGGAGGCTTGCATGACAAAAATACCAGACCTTAACATATATGATATGATTATGTTTAGCGTTGTTGATACCATCCGTAACATTGTTGGTTCAGATAAATATTATCTTATAGGTATCGACCAAAGCAATGGTGAAGACCCATCATTAATATACCATGAAGTTGCTCATGGGTTATGGTTTGCAGACCCAATATATAAAGCCAAGATGACAAGAGTTATTAACAAAATGGATTCAACAGTTAAAAAACAAATGTTAAACAAAATTAGAGGATATGGTTATGGCGATAATGTATATGATGATGAACTTCAAGCATATTTATCAACAGGACTTGGGTCAACAATGACAGGAATTAAAAATATTAAACCTGAAATGATTAAGTTTAATAATGTTTTTGACCGATACACCACAAAAATAAAACCAAGAAGAATCCCAATTGATTGGAGCACAGATTTAGATAAGTGATGAAATTTTTAAACATATTAGACACAGTTATATCCGAACAAAAAAGATTTCAGTTCGATCCAGAAACTTATACAAAATTAACAGAATTAACAGATAAATTGTGGTCAATAAGAAATCAAGAATTTAAAAACAAAACACAAGTAGACCAACTTCAATTCAAAACTTCAGATGGTACAGATGCTTTAGTCAAAATATATATTAACCCAAGATATAAAAATTTTGGTGAATTAGATACAAGACCAAAAGGTTCAAGAGACCCAATGGATTTAGTAATACAATTAAATCCACAAAAATATGGTTCAAAGAAAAATCTATTCTTAACCATATACCACGAAATGTTACACGCCACAGACCCATCACAATCCACAAAAATGAACATGAAGTTCCAAACAACTTACAACGATAAAAATGATAAAGATTATTGGGGACATAAAATTGAATTTAGAGCAATAACAAACGAATTTTTGGAGGCATTAGTTGGTGAATTTAAAAGAAGACTGAATAGGTTAAAAAATCCTAATAATAAAACATATCTTATTAAATCTTTGGATAACATTATAAACTATTTTGCGAAGAATGAAAAACTATCTAAACTGTCTTTAGATATACTTGATAGATTAAATGATGAAAATATTTCAGATAATAAAATATCTAAAGTTATTTCAAATATCAGTATAGATTATCCACAAACAACTGAATTACTAAGTAATAAAGAAGAACCTTATTTCTTAACATATATTGAACTAATCAAAAAATATAACCCTAAGATGTGGCCAAGATTTCTAACCATGTTATATAACACACAAGATGAAATTAAAACATTATTAAACAAATAATTAATTAAATTAATCCTTTTTCTTTTACCAATAGTTCAAGCTCATTTAACTCTTTTTCTTTAATATCAATTATATTTGATTGTTCTTTAATCGCTTCAATACATAAAGCAATGATATCTTGATATTTCACAAAATATCCTGATTCTTCACTACCAAACACAACTTCAGGTATAACAAATTCTAACTCTTGAGCAAGAAATCCAATATCTCGTCTTCCTTCATTAGGAATTTCGCCATAATCATGAAGTTTCTTCCACATAAAACTTACTCCTCTAATTTTTTTAATTTTTTCAATTGATTCTGGTATTGGCCTAATATTCTTTTTTAATCTTTCATCTGACATCCCTGCAGCTCCTTGTGCCCCTATTGACCCTTGAGTTCCTTGTCCTCCCTTTAGTCCCGCAGCTCCTTGAGCCCCTTGTGCACCTGGACTTGTTGCAGGACCTTGTGCTCCTTGTGCACCTGGATTTCCAATAATACCTTGTGCACCTTGTGCACCTTGACCTCCATTGGTATTAAATGCTCCTTGTGCACCTTGTCCTCCAGCAGTACCTTGTGCTCCTTGTGATCCTGTTCCTCCTTGTGCTCCTTGTGAACCTAAAGCACCTTGTGCTCCTTGCGCACCTGTTCCACCTTGTGCACCTTGTCCACCTTGTGCACCTTGTCCACCTTGTGCACCTTGTCCACCTTGTGCACCTTGTCCACCTGTTAAACCTGTTGCACCTTGTGCTCCTTGTGCCCCTCCAAAACCTGTTGCACCTTGTGATCCTTGTCCACCTTGTGCACCTTGTCCGCCTTGCGCACCTTGTCCACCTTGCGCACCTTGTCCACCTTGTGCACCTTGTCCACCTTGAGCACCTTGTCCACCTACAGATCCCTGAGCACCTTGTCCACCTGTTGATCCTTGTCCACCTGCAGATCCCTGAGCACCTTGAGCACCTGCAGCACCAGACCCTTGTGCTCCTTGTGCTCCTGTTGGTTGAGCAGATCCTTTCCATCCTGTACTATCTATTAAAGTACCTGAATTATTAATTAAAGATGTAACTATTTTAAGATCAGCCCCACTAACCGCAAAAGTTGGTGATGTAGAACTGAATGTTAAATAAGTAGTTGCCGCTCTTTTAAATTTAAGTAATCCAGATTCTATAACTAAAGTAGTTGTAGTACTTGCACTATCACTAAAATCAATTTTTGCTGATGCAGGTGTTATTAATATATCGTTAGCCACTAATTAATTCTTTTAATTTATTTAATTTTTTATATATTAAATCTATCCTTTTCTGTTGTTCTTGAACACTTCCTATCCCTAAACTTACCATTAAATCATATTGTACTGTTTTATATCCTTCATCATCAGTCCAAACAACTTCAGGTACCACCAATTCTAATTTTTGAGCAATAAACCCTATAGATTCTCCATAATAAACAGAATCAGAAGGACTAGTAAGTTGATATTTTTTTATTTTAAAATGTTCATGATCCCAAATAAAGTTAACCCCTTCAACTTGTTTTGTTTTTTCATAAACATTTTCAATTTTTTTAATATTATTTTTAAGCCTTTTATCTGAAAGGGTACCTTGTGCTCCTTGTGCTCCTTGTGCTCCTTGTGAACCTATTGTTGAAAGTGTACCTGGAGCCCCTTGAGATCCTGTAGTTCCCGCAGTTCCTTGAGCTCCTTGAGATCCTACTACAGAATTTGGAAATCCTGTTGGACCTGGTGCCCCTGGTGTAACACCTGCAGCTCCTGAGTTACCTTGAGCACCTACTACAGCACTTGCTGTTCCTGTCGCTCCTTGAGCACCTTGTGATGTACTTGGAGCACCTGCAGGTCCTGTTGGTTGACCAGCACCTTGAGCACCTGTTGCAGTACTTGGTGCGCCTACTGACCCTGTTGCCCCCGGATTTCCTTGAGCACCTTGTGATGTACTTGGAGCACCTGTAGGACCTTGAGCACCTTGCGGACCTTGAGCACCTGTTGTAACACTTGCAGCACCTGCAGGTCCCTGAGCACCTGTGAATCCTTGAGCTCCTGTTACAATACTCGCAGCTCCTGCAGGTCCCTGAGCACCCTGTGGACCTTGAGCTCCAACAACGGATCCTTGTGCCCCTTGACCTCCTTGTGTACCTTGAGCTCCTTGGCCTCCTTGCGCACCAGCATTGACTCCTTGAGTTCCTTGTGCCCCTTGAGCTCCATTACTTCCAATAGGACCTTGTGATCCTTGAGCACCTTGAGCACCGGCTAATCCTGATGCAGGTCCAACCCAAACAGCAGATGAATTAATCATTTGAACACCACCGACATATAATGAACCACTTGTTATTGACGCTCCACTACTAACTACAGTCGATCCTATTGATACCGCATTAGAATTTGTTGTTGAAGAAACAACAATAGTACTTCCACTTGCATCTAAAAGAATCTTGTTCGTTCCATCATCAAACAACATGTGTGGATCAGTAATACTGCCATTACCCTGAGGATATATGATTACATTTGCCATTAATTAAGTTTAGATTTAATGAAGTTTAATTCTTTATCAATATCTTCAATAAATATATGTTGTTCTTTTATTGCCTCTACTAAAATAGCGTTTAGTTTAGAATAATTAATAGAATAATAACCATTATTTATCCCAACAACTTCAGGAAAATATTTTTTAACATTTTGAGCAATCAATCCTATTGAATGTGTTTTTTTATTTTTAATAAGGTTCGCATAAAAGTCAGGAACAGGAATGTTATCATTCCAATCATATTCAACAACGTCCAATTTCATAATATTTTCCAAACTATCTTTTAAAACCTCAACCGCTTCTTTTACTCTAGCATCAGAACATGCAGTTGGAGCGTCATAAAGACTAACTGTATTCCATAACGCACAAACTACTCCAGCACAAGCAAGATATTGGTTTGGAGTTCTAGACAAAGTATTATTTTGACATGCGGTTAAACTAGCATACATAGTATAAGAACCACCAATAGTTATATTACTACAACTCGTTACCTCTCTAGAATAAAAAGTTGTAAGAGTACCACTACCTCCACAAACGTATGTACAATCTTTAGTAGTCGCAGCCGCTCTACCACTTAGAGCAGTACAACTTATTCCAACACCACCTTGTGCTCCTTGTGCTCCTGCAGAACCTGTTGGCCCTGTTCCATTAAAGGTTCCTTGTGCTCCTTGTCCACCTCCTCCTCCTGTGGCTCCTTGCGCCCCTTGTGAACCAGGTGTTCCTTGTGGACCTATTGGACCTGTTGGACCTGGCGACCCAATCAAACCTTGAGCACCTTGAGCACCTTGTCCACCCACAGGACCTTGTGCACCTTGTCCTCCTATCGTACCTTGTGCACCTTGTCCACCTTTTGCGCCTTGTGCCCCTTGTCCACCTATGGGTCCTTGAGATCCTTGTCCACCAACAGGACCTGTAGCTCCTTGTGGGCCAACTCCTGTAGCCGCCCCTGTAGCACCTTGTCCACCTTGCGCACCTTGTCCACCTATAGTACCTTGTCCACCTTGAGCACCTTGTCCGCCTAAGGCACCTTGTGGACCTTTTGTACCTTGTGTACCTTGTGCACCTACAAGACCTGTTGCCCCTTGTGGACCTATATTTCCTATAGGCCCCAAATTACCTTGAGCTCCTATAGGACCAACAGCACCTTGTGCTCCGGTATTACCTTGCGCTCCTGTTGGACCCTGTGCTCCAACACCTCCTGTATTTCCTTGAGCACCTTGAGCTCCAACTAAATTAGTTGTTGATCCTATCCAAACATTGGTTCCATTAATTACTTGAGTTCCTCCAACTGATAGATAATCTCTAACATTTAAACTAACTCCAATAGATATAATTAAATTTGACGGTTGAATTGATAAAACATTAGATACAGTATTAGCACTAAATGCGATAGTTGCTCCTGATAAAACATTGAGCCCTGAAATAGTTGTATTTTCAAAAGTTATATAAGGACTTGAATTATCACTACTTCTATTTGGAACAATTAGTATATTTTTAGCCATGTAAAAAGTTTTCTTTGTTATTATAAATACGTTTAATTATAGAGTTTGTATTCATTTTTATAATTAAATTTATTATAATTCATCAAACAATAAATAGTACAATATCTATAATGATTTTAAAAAACCCTAATAGTAGAATTTCAATTGTAAATTTACTATCTGATTTTATTTTATCTAAAATACCTAACAATGAAGAAACTATAATTAGTATAGTTGATTGTAAAAACTTTTTTGTAATAAAAGGTAAAACTTCTTATAAAGAATTATTAAATACACCTAAAATTGTAGAAGAATTTGTTACAAAATTTTCAAACCATATTGGTGATTATAAAGTGACTCATACAATAGATTTAATTGAGTATGACTGCAAGATTAATAAGATAAATAATATGACTTTAACATATTATAATACTTCAAACTGCTCATATCATCCATCTCAAATTGATGCATTTAATATAAAAAAATCATCTTATAATTATAATTCTTTTTTAAAAGAAATAACTGATGATGAATTAACTTTTACATCTGAATTTCCTCATGGTCATTCATTGAATCAAGGAAGATTATTATATTATTATGGTAAACATATTATGTATAATATACCATCCAATTATCCTGTTTCAACATTAACATTCAATTTATCAACAGATAAAGATGATGATGGCGATTATAAATTTTCAGTGATGAATAATAATTTAAACGATAAAGATGACTATTTAAAATCAGCCATTTTAGATGTTTTTAATTTTGATTTAAGTTTGATTGAATCTGAAATAAAAAAAGTGGATTGGTATAATGAAATACTCAACCCACTTGAAGATTATTCTTTCTTAAAAGAGAAAGTGAAAGATTTTATTATTATTTAAATAACACCATTTTTTTTCCTATGTTCTTTAATGATGTCTAACGCTTCAGTTAGTTCATTATAATCTCTCTCAGGTGCATATAAGAATGATTCATGAGATGAATCATTACCTTCAATAATCAAAAGAGCCGGAATCATATCATTACTAGTAATTTCTGTAAAGATATCATATTCTGACTTATATTTGTCTATGTCTCTATCATGAAATTCAATATTTTCATTCTGTAACATATCTTTAAAGTCCTGACAAAAGGGACATCCCTCCATAGTATAAACTACAATTGATACATCTTTCATTATTCAGATATTAAACTAAGTACTTGGTTAGGTGTCATTACTCCAGGTTGAGAGAATACTTCCTTACCTTCCTTAAATATTTTTATTGTTGGTACACTTCTTATTCCCAACTCTCTTGAAAAATCCATATCAGATTCAACATCATACTTATATATACCATATGATGGAGTTTCCGATTCTTTAATTAATGATTCATTAACTTTTTCTAAGTTAGATAACATTACTTTACAAGGTCCACACCATACTGCAAATAAATCAAGTACGAAATTTTCTCCTTCTTTTATTTTTTGTTTAATTTGTTCTGTTGTTAGTTGTTGCATTTTTATATTGTTTTAATAATTGAGATAAGAACAGATACAATTCGTTGTATTGTTCCGTTTTATAATAAATAGTTAACTTTGAAATTGTATCTGATTGTGGAATCACTCGGATTTCAATAAATAAAAAAAAGTTTTGTTGGCTTTTGAAGATTACTTCTTCAAATTTTACCATATTACTTTCATTCATTGATGACTTTTCATAAACTCTTGTGAGTTTTTTTTCATTCAAATACTTTAAAAACTCCCCTTTTAATTCAGGACAATCCATGACTGAAAAGATACCATCTTTTGATTCTAAATTTTGTATATATTCTGGTTTTTCCATTAAAAATCTAATTCAAATATGAATGAATTATTGCTCTCAATATTTTTATATTTCCATTTGAGATTATTCTCAACCCAATGAGAGTCTGATGTTAGAGTCACCCCATTCTTACACTCTTTAATGATTTTTACTGTCTCAAATCTTTCATCCTTAAAACAAGATAATAATTGTTTATCTAATTTAAATAGAACATCATTCCATTGTTCATCTAATCGGCTATTATATTTTCCAAGTGTTTGGTATCTTTCAAATATAACTTTATCATCATCTTTCATTATCCGATATTCAATGGTCGCCCTTTCATTAGAATTAACTGAACCTTTTCTTAAAGAGATTATTATTGATCCGCACTTTCCAATATAAGTTTTAACACAATTTGATTGTACTGAACTTTCTTCATTGTAAGTTGATGTGTTATTCAACAATACTGGAAAGTATGTATCTATTGGTTTAGATATTAATTCATACATATATTCAGGATAAACTCTGGTATAAAGCCCACTCTTATAATGTTGTAATTTATCCGACCAATCTAAATGTTCTTTATTAAAATCTATTTTACTATCAACAGAATACCATTTTAAATCATCTTCTCCAAATCCTCTCAATTCAACATACATTCTTATATGGTCATAAAATGTATAACCATCTAAATTTTGATGTATGAATACTTGTTTAAATAAACTAAATACCCTTCTCAATTCTTCAGTTGATAACATCTTTGTAAATTCTTCAGGTATTAACTGACATTGTATATTAGAATTTAATAATCCTAATATAATACCATCTTCTTGGTTTATCCAATTTTCCCCAAAAAGTTTTATGGCATCATTATATAATTGAATATTCAATCCTTCACAAGAATGCAATGCCTTTTTTAATTTCTTACCTGAAATATTTTGATAAATCATAAAAGCATCTATCAATCTATTGTCGTTTTTCTTTAATATTTTTCTAATCTTTGGGCCTACTAAAATACTTGCGTATACACTAAAATTATTTGGATATTTTATCTCTCTTTTATTCAAATAAAATCTAAACAATCTTTGACTAAAGTTAAATTCTTCAAAATTAGTACGTTGGTCAATCTCAAACATAAAAATAGAAAACGCACTCATCACTTCATTATACGAATCATCTGAAAATTGAGATAACTCATTTTTGAATAAGGATTTAAGA
>Ga0136644_10000111_pt1 | contig 60135 bp, 60 predicted proteins | sample C_130820_EF_Meta_FD_94780 | JGI IMG/M metagenome (GOLD analysis project Ga0136644, IMG submission 94780) | Freshwater microbial communities from Lake Croche, Canada to study carbon cycling - C_130820_EF_MetaG (v2) (version 2) | ecosystem: Environmental > Aquatic > Freshwater > Lake | place...
ATCCTACGAAAACGCCAAACTTACGCGCGGGATAAAAGTGCCCGAGTTCGTGGAGTCCGATCGAGATGGCGATTCCGACGGCCAACACAAGAACACCCGCGACCCACAGAACGAACTCCATGTGGTCAAGGTTACCCGCGACCCGCGACGCGGTTGAGCGGCTTTAGCGTTTGCTCAGGAAACTCTTAGCGGATTCGCGTGCCCACGCGTCGGCCGCGAGCAGTCCGTCGAGATCGAGTGCAGCTGGGGCTTCATGGGCATCCACCACGCGTTCGATGGTGTCGACGATGTCGAGGAAGCCAATCGCTCCGGCGTTGAACGCCTCGACCGCGACTTCATTGGCGGCGTTGTAGACAGCGGGGAACGTCGAGCCGGCGACGCCGACCTGGCGTGCGAGTCGCACCGCGGGGAACACTGCCTCGTCGAGCGGTTCGAAAGTCCATTCGTGAGATCGAGTCCAATCGATCGCGGACGTTGCGCCCGGGACTCGGTTCGGCCAATCGAGACCGAGCGCGATGGGAAGGTGCATGTCGGGTGGCGAGCACTGGGCCATCGTCGACCCGTCAACGAACTCGACGAGCGAATGGATGACGGACTGCGGGTGAACCGTGACCTCGATGCGATCAAACGGGATGTCGAACAAGAGGTGGGCCTCAATGACCTCGAGTCCCTTGTTGACGAGGGTCGCGGAATTGGTCGTGATGACCGACCCCATGTTCCACGTTGGGTGTTTGGCCGCTTGCGCTGGCGTTACGCCGGCCAGTTGTTCGCGGGTGAAGCCGCGGAAGGGTCCGCCGCTCGCCGTGACGATTAGTTTCGCGACCTCGGCGTGTGTTCCAGCCATCAGTGCTTGGGCGAGAGCCGAGTGTTCCGAATCGACGGGGACCAATTGACCCGGTTTGACCAGATCCTTGACGAGTGCTCCCCCGATGATGAGCGATTCTTTGTTCGCGAGCGCGAGTGTCGCCCCGGTTGCGAGCGCCGCGAGCGTCGGCGCAAGCCCGACTGCACCCGTGATTCCGTTGAGCACGACATCGGCGGTCGTCGACTCAATCAGGGCGACCGCGTCCTCGGCGCCGTAGGCAACATTTGCCAGGCCAAATTCGGCCGCCTGCGCCTCGGCTAGTTCGCGGTTACCCCCGGCACCCAGACCGACGACACGAAAGCGGTCGGGATTATCGCGAACGATGTCGAGCGCCTGGGTCCCGATGGACCCGGTGCTTCCGAGGATGATGACGTCACGCACAGAGCAAGTCTGTCATGCGCAGTCAGTCGCCGTCCCTTAGCAGCGTGGTTGACGAACTCGAGGTTTGGGTAGCAAATCCTCCCCCGCCACTAAAGTGATCGGGCGGTAGCTGTTGTACTTCACTTTGCGCGGGAGCACTTTCAGCAGTTGACCGTCCGAGGCGCCAGTCAATTCATAGACGTGTTCCCCACCCGCGTTGACCGATGCGGTCTTTACCCAATCGCCGCTACCGCTTGCACGAAGGTAGATGTCATAGAACTTTACGGATTTTCCTGGCTGGAGGTTTTGGTAGTTCCATGTCACGGTCCAACCAGTCGGGCAGACGTGGTACTCGGCCGTATTGTCAATGAACGCCCCCTCGTTCGGGATGACAGAGGTCGGTACCCCGTCGCCAGAGACAAGCACATAGTTCGAATTCAAATCACGAGAGAGATGTGTCACGTAGTCCACTCCACGACGAGCATTGGGAATCCTGATGGTGTACCTAACGACAAAACCCGCAGTGGGTTCGACAACGAAGACACTGGAATACTTCTGAGGACGACCATTCGATGTATACGTTTGCCCCAGCACGTAAAAACCCCACGGTGTCGCGAGCACGTCATTGATGGTTACGCGGCCAGGAATTTCGAGCGTGTTAACGACAGTTTTAGACGAGGTCGACAGTTGGAAAACTCTTGTCACCTCCGCGTTGGAATCCCCGTAATTTTCGGCAAGGTAAATCGAACCGTAATCTATTGACGCGGAATAGTGGAAGTTGACGGTGTTGAGGTCAGCAAGAATGTCCTGGGTGAAGTTCATATCAGCAAGTTTGAACGTGAATAACTTGTCGTCTGCACCCACTAAAAATGCAAACCCCGAATGGTAATCGAAGTGAATGCGGGATGTTGGCTGCCCGGCTCCGGAGAAAGGCACGCTGCAGCCGACCTCGACCCCAGTTTCGGAATAGCGACACAAGTACTTATCGCCCTCATGTGTGGCCATTGCGAGATAGCCAGAATGGTCCGGCACAACAGCGAATTCATACCAAACTAAAGGGTACGTGGGCGAAATGGGCGTGACATTTTCAAGTTCGAGAGAGAGGGTGTCCACCCGATACACCCGTTTGGCCGAGCCTTCGTCTATCGCCAAAACATAGATTTCTTCCCCATCTGACGAGGCTTCCGCGTCGAAAAAGGTAAAGCCCTCTGGTGCCAATTCTGTGTCGACAATGGTGCGGGTGTCCAGGTTTCTCAGTGTTATAGCGCCCTGATTGACACTAATAAGGTGACGGTTGTCATTGACAAAGAATGTGCCGATCTCGGCTTCGGGCAGTGTCGATTGGACACACATTTGACGGCACTTTTTACTTCGGTCGTCTGATCCCGGCAACAGAGCAGTCGGTCCGTAAGCGGTGGACCCGACAGACGCGACGGCTGGCCCGGCGGCAGACACTGCTGGCCCCCCAACGGGTGCGAGCGTGAGCCCCAAGACGAGGGACACAAAAATTGAGATCGAGCGCTTCATTGCGGTTCCTTTCTTGCGGTGTTGAAGCAGGCTAGTGGAGAACGGCGGTCGCCGACACAGTCCGATCAATCGTGAATTGCCCCAGGACGCGGGTGCCGACGTAGATGACCGCGGTTTGACCCGTCGCCACACCGTTGAGCGGTTCGGTGGGAACGACCACGACCTCGCCGCCGCGAGAGAAGGCGACCGCGGGAACGGGGTCGGCGTGTGCGCGGATTTGAACCTCGCAGGCAAATTCGGTGAAACCGTCGGACGTGGGTTCGGCGATTCCGGACGCGATCGGGTCGTTACCGGCCCACGAGAATCGCTCCCCCGCAATTTCGGCGATGTCGAGGTCTTCTTTCACCCCGACGACAACCTCGTTCGTCGCGGGTTTGACGGCGAGGACGAAGCGCGGGCGTCCGTCCGCGGACGGAACGCCGAGCCCGAGCCCCTTGCGTTGACCTACAGTGAACGCCTGTGCCCCATCGTGGTGGCCCAACACCTTTCCGTCGGTGTCGACGATGTCCCCCGACTCCATCGGAATTCGATCGGCGAGCCAGTCGCGGGTGTCCCCCTCGGGGATGAAGCAAATGTCGTGGCTGTCGGGTTTGTTCGCGACCGAAAGCCCACGGCGTTCCGCCTCTTCGCGCACGAGCGTCTTGCTCGGGGTGTCCCCCAGCGGGAACATTGCGTGACGCAACTGATCGGTCGTCAACACGCCGAGCACATACGACTGGTCCTTCGCCCACGCGCTCGCGCGGTGGAGTTCTGGTGTGCCGTCAATCGCCGTCGTCACATTCGCGTAGTGACCGGTCACGACCGCGTCGAAGCCCAGGTCGATCGCTTTGTCGAGAAGTGCCGCGAACTTGATGCGCTCGTTGCATCGCATGCAGGGGTTCGGGGTTCGACCGGCAGCGTATTCCGCGATGAAATCGTCGACGACGGCCTCGGTGAATTGCTCGGAGAAGTCCCACACGTAAAAGGGAATCCCGAGCATCCCGGCCGCACGCCGAGCATCGAGAGAGTCCTCGACGGTGCAACAGCCGCGTGACCCCGAACGGAACAACCCCGGCATTCGCGACAGCGCGAGGTGCACGCCGGTCACGTCGTGACCCGCCTCGACCGCGCGCGCGGTGGCGACCGCGGAGTCGACGCCTCCGCTCATCGCAGCCAAAATCTTCATGGGATAAGTCTAAGTACCGGGCCCGCCGCCGGCTTCCGTATGGCGGGACACCACATTGTGCGGGTCAGTGGGTGGCGCGGGCGACGATTGCGGGCAAGATTTCCAGGACCGCGTCGACGTCGCCTTCCGTCGTTCCCGCACCGATGGTGAACCGTAACGGTCCGTCGGCATCGTCAACACCCATCGCGCGAAGCACGTGGGACGGAGACTGAACGCCCGCCTGACAAGCGCTTCCCGCACTCACCGCGTGGCCGGCCTCGTCGAACAGGAACAGTGCGGAAACGGAATCGAGCCCTGGCACCGTGATGTGCACGTTTCCCGGGGACCGATTCGTGTGTGATCCGCGCAGCACCGCGCCGGGAACGGACTCGAGAATGCCGTTTAGCAAACGGTCGCGGATGGCGGTCAGCCGTGTGACCTTGGCCTCGAGGTCGGCGGTGGCTAGCTCGGCGGCGACTCCCGCCGCATACACGCCCGCGGCATCAAGCGAACCGCTTCGCAAGCGCTGCTGGGAACCGCCGTGGATCAACGGCACGATTGCCCACGTTCGCGAAACAGCGAGTGCGCCGACACCGACGGGACCCCCCGCTTTGTGAGCCGACACGCTCAGGGCGGCCAGACCGCTGTTCGCGAAATCAATCGGTGTGTACCCGAGAGCCGCGACGGCGTCGAGATGGACGGGAACTCCGGCCGCATCGGCGAGCGCCACCATGTCGGCGACGGGTTGGATCGTGCCCACCTCGTTGTTGACCCACAGGGTGGTGAACAGGGCAACGTCGTCTCCAAGTTTCGCGGCGAGGTCTGCGAGGTCAACCGTTCCCAGTTCGTCAACGCGAACGAAATCAACGATCGCGCCCTCTGCCTCAACAAGCCAATGGACGGCGTCGAGGGCCGCGTGATGCTCAGCTTCGGTCGTCAGGATGCGTGGGCGGGGAAGTTCTGACGGGGCACTTCCGTCGGGTGTGGTCCGATTGCGCCCCCAAAACAGCCCTTTGATGGCGAGATTGATGGCTTCCGTGCCACTTCCGGTCAATGTGACATCGAATGGCAGCGCTCCGATTGCCGCCGCAATATTGTCGCGTCCTTCTTCCCACAACAATCGTGACTTCTGTCCGTCGCGATGCGTCGCTGAAGCGTTCCCGCGCTGGTGGACCGCACTGGTCCACGCATCGATGACGTTGTCGGGCATAGGAGAGGTTGCCGCATAGTCGAAATATGCCATCGACGCCTCTCCTTTCAGTTGCCCCGCGCCCTCGCGACGGTAATGACCGACCCCGGCGGTGTCGTTGTCACCTGTTGAGTTTGTGTGCCGCGGTCAGCGCATACGAGTATCCAAGAAGACGGATTTTTTCCTGCGAGCTGAGCGCTGGGACGTAGAACAGCAACTGGTACTGGTAGTTCGCCTCGACACCCTTCATGGAGCTCGTGATTCCCGCAAGAATCTTCACTGCTCCCGACGACGTGATTGCGGCGCCGGCGGTCGCTGGGGTGACCTTTTCGTTTTCTTGCAACGTCACCGCAACGAGTGCACCACCCTCTGCCGCAGCGAAGACGACCGGAGTATCTTCCGTCGGTACGTCTTCCCATGCGAACTTGGCGGTTTTACCTAGATCTTTCGCTCGTTTGTCTTTCGCGTCTTTACCGATTTGGGTTTGCAACGAATCGGCTTCGAAGGAATTGACGTACGGACTGTTTTGGCCGTGGATGAGGAGGTCGCCGTAGTGCTCCACTGCCTGCGCAGGCGAGACGCTGAGAAGTTCGGTTTCCCCGTAGAGAACAGCCGCACCCGTTTCCGCTGACGGGACGGACGGGATTTTTGCGCCCGGCTCCAACGCGACGGAATAGTTGATCTTGTAGTTGTCGCGTGGTGTCTGTTGAGTCAAGACCACGGCGACGGAAGGGTTCTTCGGGTTTGCCGTGTCGTCGATAACAGCGAACACCGAGCGCGGCCAAGTGGTCGTCTTTTGCGGAAGAAGGAGGCGTACCGTGCCGTCCGGGATCTCGAATGGAATCCCGAGTGTCTTGCTTTGCGTGTTCACCTTGTATTGCGCGGCGCGAAAGCGCAACGCTGCGCCGTCGCATCGGGTCGCCGCAATGTTTTCGGCACGCTGTTCATCTGCGGAATTGAGCGTCTCGATGACGTTGCCTAAAATGCGGTCGAATTGCTGTGCCGTGACCGCGACACCACGAGGGGACGGTGTCGATGTCGGGAGCGGATCATTCGTGATGCTGGGGAAGACGGTACAACCCGTCAACACCAGCGGCAGGGCAACACCGATGGCAATGAACGGTAGTGCGCGACGGCCACGTCGGCGACGAGGCCCCAACGCACGTCGATCCGGCTTCCACCGTGGTGGTCGCGGCGCTTTGGGCATTCTTCCCTGGCGGTGACGACGCATTCGTCGGTCGGCCAACCAACCGAAATAATAGAAGGCCGCTCCAACAATCCCAAGGCCGAGCCCACCGTAGAAAAGATTGGTCGGAATCGACCGATCAATGTCCATCTTCCAGGTGACGGTGATGACACTCGGGGCGGGTAACGCTCCGTCAGTAGCAATCACGAGCAGGTTTCCGCGTGGTGTCGTGACCTGTTGTGACAAGTACTTGTCCGCCTCGTAGTGTTCGACCCAGAGGTCGGAATCAAACGGGTTGGGGGTTGCGGTTTCGGTTCCCTTGCTCGTCTTCACAACGAGCTTCCCGTTTTGCCCGGTTGCGCTCACCGATTGGTACGACACGTTACCGATGTATGCCAAGACGTCTGGCTCGCGGCCCCACGCCAAGACGATGTGGTCACTGGACGCCTGGGTTGCGACGGGAACCGAATCGGCGTTGTTCACATAGACCGTCCCGGTCGCGCCACCCTTAATCGAGATGACCTGCGTCGACGAGATTCGATCGAGCGAACTCGTATCAATGACCACAATCGGCGCAGGGTCCTTGAGGCGAAGGGTTCCCACAGTCGTTGTCGGCGGGTGAAACACGCTGTGAATGAGAATCCCTGCGGCAACCATGACTACCGCGACGCCGAAGAGGATGACGGAAATGATGAACCGCACGACACCCCTTTCGACCGAAAACGCCAGTTTACCCGACCGCTTCCATCGAGTTCCACACTGACAATTACTCGCTGTCGGTATCGATGAGTAAACTGTCACCGTACCCCGAGGAGGTCTCATGGCTATTGACGGACAATTCCCCGTTGTCATGCGCGGCTACGCCCGCGAAGACGTCGACAAGGCCATTGCGAGCCTGCGTCGCGAAATCATCGCGGCAACCACAGAGCGCAATGAACTTGCAACGGAACTCGCCCGTCTTGGTGGCAAAAAGGGACTGGCTCCCGGAGAGGTCCCAACATATTCGGGCCTCGGTACCAAATTGGAAATGGTTCTTCGCACGTCCGAGGAACAGGCCACTGTCCTCATCTCAAAAGCGGACATTCAGGCGCAACGACAAATTGCCGACGCGCGGATCGAAGCGGATCAAATCCTTAATGACGCCAACGCACGCGCCGAAGCGATTCTCGCGTCCGCCGAAGAAAAGGCGCGCTACGAAACGAGCGCTGCCCGAATCGACGCGGAAAACATCACGGAAATCGCCACAAAAGATGTCGAGACGATGCGCAACGAAGCAATCCGCGAGGTTAATAGAATTCGTGGTTCTGCCGCCACGGAGGCCGCAACGGCAAAGGCCACCCTTCAGCGCGAAGCCGCCGAGAAGAAGGCCCTCCTCGATCGTGAAGTCGCGGAACAGCGTGTCGTCCTCGATAAAGAAGCGCACGAAGCGCGCGCCGAAATTACCCGACTCATCGGTGAAGCCGACCGCCAAAAGCTTGACCTCATCGTCGAGGTCACCGCTCGCCGCCACGAAATCGAGCAACAGTTGCTCGAGCAACACCGTGACATCGCCGCGCAAAACGAGGCGTACCTCACTGCGGCGAACGAGGAATTCACCAAATTGCAAAAGTCCTTGACCGATCTAAAGAAAGAACACAACCGTCTCGAGCCGGAAGTGCTGAAAATCCGGGAAATGGCGATCGTCGAGTCTAAAGAAGCCGCTCGATCGACCATCGATGCGGCAAACGCGAAGGCGCGGCAAATTGTTAGTGCGGCGCGTGCCGAGGCACGTCAAGCAATCGACGAGGCCACCAAGCGACTGGCGGAAATCGCCGCGGAACGAGACGCCATCGCCGCGTACATCGGCGACCTCAATAAAGCCGTCACCCTTGCCGCGAAGTCCCTGACCAAACCCAAGACTCCGCCCAAAACCACCACGGCATGAAGATTCACGGCGCGTTCCGGTTTGGGCTTCTGGGAGGCCTCGGAGTCCTCACGGCACTCCTCATCGGAAACGCTGTCGTCACACTCGCGACCGTCATCACGTATGTTGGATTCGCGTTGTTTCTCGCGCTGGGACTTGACCCGATTGTCCGTAAATTGGTCGACCGAAAGTTTCCCCGGCCCTTGGCCATTCTGGTTGTGGTCCTCACAGTTATCGCTCTGTTCGCCGGTTTCGTTCTCGCTCTCGTGCCGGTCATCGTCGAACAGGTCACGAATCTCTACACTTCACTTCTCGATTTCTTGACGACCTACAACTCGCTCGGTGAATTGATCACCGCGATACAGTCCATCGTCCCCATCGAGACCCTCAACGTGCAGCACACGGTGGACGGGATCATCGCTTTCCTCAGCGACCCCGCGAACCTCGCGAACATCGGTGGCGGTGTGCTCTCGGTCGGCGCGGGATTCGCCAACGGGTTGTTGGGCGCCTTCCTCACGCTCATGTTGACGATCTACCTGGTGATTTCACTTCCCGCCATCAAGGACGCCGTCTACCGACTCGTGCCCGCAACGAAACGTGAAAACTTCGTTCACATCGGCGACCAGGTCGTCGATGCGGTCGGTAAATACGTCATCGGTCAAGGCACTCAGGGTCTTGCCAACGGAGTTCTGAGTTTCATCGCGATGTCGCTCATCGGCGCTCATTACCCCGCGCTCTTCGCGCTCATCGCTCTCATGTTCTCGCTGTTGCCGCTCGTCGGAACCATCACGGGCTCGATCATCATTATCGTGACGCAATTCCTCGTCGACCCGAGCCACCCCTCGACGGCTATTTGGGTCGCGGCGTATTACCTCGTCTATTCACAGGTCGAGGCCTACGTCATAGGACCGGTCATCATGAATCGCGCGGTCAAGGTTCCCGGCGTGCTCGTCATCATCGCGGCACTTGCGGGCGGAGCACTCATGGGCGTTCTCGGCGCGATTATCGCAATTCCCCTCGCGGCCTCCGTGCTCATCATCATGCGCCAGGTCATCGTCCCGGCCCAAGAAGCACGTTAGGGGAAGTCCGTCGGCAGCGGCAACGCAGCCGGATTGACCCTTGCAACAATTTCACTGAGGACTCGATAGGTCTGCTTCTCTCCGACCCAGAGATGCTTCCCGTCAGCGACCTCGACGATCTCGAGACGCGGAATGACCGCAAACCGTTCCCTCGCTTCGGCAGGCTGAAGGTAGTCATCAAGTTCCGGCACGAGCGCAACGAGCGGAGTGTCGTTTCCGTTCCAACGGTCGAGCGTCTCGGGGGTCGTGCGATGCAGTGGCGGGGACAACAAGATGACTCCCGCAACGTCATGGTCGATGGCGTGGTTCAGTGCGACCTCGGTTCCAAACGACCAGCCGACCACCCACGGGGTTGGAAGGCCATCCGCGCGAACGAATTCGAGCGCCGCGTCGAGGTCTTTCGCTTCATCGACACCATGCCCAAATTCGCCCTCGGAAGTCCCGCGTGGTGACGTCACGCCACGGAAGTTGAAGCGAAGGACCGCGACCTGCGCCAGTTCGGGAAGTCGCAACGCGGCTTTACGCAGGATGTGCGAATCCATATATCCCCCTGCCGTCGGCAGCGGGTGAAGGAACACGATGGTTCCGACGGGGTCGCCCGACTGGGGAAGGCTGAGCTCGCCGACGAGCAGGTGACCATCGGCAGTCCGGAATTCGACATCGCGCCGGCGCGCGGGAAGCTCGGTCATCGCTCGAATCTCGGTCATTAGTACATTTTCCAACAGGATGTGTGCCAGTGGCGACGATCTCGAACCGCCGCTTCTTCGCCGAATAACCCTTCGTAGTGCCAGGTCACAACATGCGGGATGCCGACGTCAATCGGCACGACACAGCCGGGGCAGACGTATTCTTTGACCGCGCGAACCGCCGTGATGTCCTGGACGACCCACTCGTCCCCGCGTTTTGTTTCCGTGCGTCGCCCACCCGTCGCACGCGAGACGTCCAGTGGATCTGGCTCGTCGCGTTTGGGCCGATTGCGGCGTCCCATCAGTACCATCCGGTTTCTTCGCTGTGCGCCCATGCGCGGCAGGGTGTCGTGTAGCGATCCGAAATGTATGTTAGTCCCCACACAATCTGGGTTTCCGGATTGTCACGCCAGTCTTTGCCGACCACTCGCATTTTGTTTCCCGGCAATGCTTGCGGAATGCCAAACGCGCCACTCGCCGCGTTCTCGGCATGAACGTTCCACTTGGATTCCCGATCCCATAGATCAACGAGACATGTGAATTCGTCCTCGTTCCAGCCGCGCGCGACGAGTTCCTGGCGGGCGAATTGTTGGGCTCGTTTCACACTGGTTGAACCGTCAACAAAGAACCCCGAAGTGAGCGACCAGGAATCATGGGCGATGGAGTACTGCATCGCGTCTTTGTTGGTGAACGACTGGTTGTTGATTTGTGACTGGGCTTTTGCGAACCCGAAATCGTAGGTTGTGAACGGGGCAATGATTGGTCCGAACAATAGGATTGCGACTCCCACCAGAGCGGCGCCTGTGACACCGGGGCGGGATTCAGAGGATCGCCGAAGCGCCACTACCTCGCCGCGAGCATGACCTGGACGAGTTCGTCGAGCAGGAAGTCAACCTGCGCCTCGTCGTATCCGCCGACTCGAGGGCGGAAGGTCACACCACGCACGTCGGCGTGCGTCAGCAGGCCACCGTCGTTGTAGAACGCACGAATGCGATCACAGAATTCGTCGACATCGTCTTTGTGGTAACCGTAGGAAAAGGGTGCTGCGGTTCGAAAGCGCTTTTTGGGTTCACGTGCGACGCGATTGAGGATTTCCTGGGCGCGAGCACGTGCCTCACTGGTCACTCCGTCAACACCGAGACGGTTCGTCAATTCGCGGCGTTCCTGGTCAAGTGCAGTCACCTCGAGGCGCTCAAGCGCACTATCGACATCGGCGACGGAATATCCTCCCTTGACGATGGGGAATGACGCCCATCGAATGTCGGAGCTTGACACCGGGGATTCCCCACCTTGAGCTCGGGCGATGAATGCGTCAACTGCGGAGACGTCGTATCCGGTTTTGGGAGAAGTCATAAGAGGGAAGGTCACCCTCCTATTCTGCCCTAGGAAAAGAAGATGGCGAAAACAGACGCGGCAAACATCGAGGGCAGGACCGAATCGAGACGGTCGAGGAATCCGCCGTGTCCAGGCAGGAGGTGAGATGCGTCCTTCGTGCCGAGTTCGCGCTTGATGAGCGATTCGATGAGATCACCGCTCGTTGCGGTTCCCACCAAAACCAGACCGAAGAGGAGCCCCGCCCACCACGGGATGTGAATCATTGCGGTCGCGATGATGACGCCCGCGGCGAGTGCGAAAACCACCGACCCCGCGAAGCCCTCCCAGGTCTTTTTGGGGCTGATTTTGGGGGCCATCGGATGTTTTCCGAACAGTAGCCCCGTTGCATAGGCTCCCGTGTCGATGCTCGCGATGATGATCATCGTTCCGAGGGTCCACCATTCGCCGCCGTCGCGCGCGGCCATGAGCGCGGCGAACGAGGCCAAGAATGGAACATAGGCAAGCGAGAACGCCGACATCAGCATGTCTCGGTCGGTGACCTGTTCTTTCGAGAACGAGCGTTGGATTGCGTGCCACACGATCGTGAAGACGATTCCACCGGCCAGAGTCAACAGTTGCCCCAGCGCCCCGAAGTAAAAAGTCGCCGGGGTCATGGCGACGGCCGCAATCAGAATCGGAACGCGCGGAACGTGACGCGAATGGGTGCGGGAAATCGTTGCGAGTTCCCACGAACCGAAGCCGACGAACACGGCCAAGAAGGGGATGAAAAATTGTTTGTCGAAAATCAAGCTACAAACGAAAAGTGCACCAAGCCCAGAGCCGATGACCAACGCGGCAACGAGGTTTCGCCCCGTACGGGCCTCAATGACGGCACCCGCGTCACGAATCGCGTCTTCAAAATCGGCCATCAGACCTCGAGAAGTTCGGCTTCCTTCTTCTTCAGCGCATCGTCGATTGCATCGATGTTCTGTTTGGTCAGCGCTTCGATTTCCTTTTCGGCGCGAGTAACGTCGTCCTCGCCCACCTCGGCTTTGAGCGCTTCGATGTCCGTGATTCCCTTGCGGCGAATGTTACGGATGGAGACGCGCCCGTCTTCGGCTTTTGCCTTGACGATCTTGACGTACTCTTTGCGGCGTTCTTCCGTCATCTCCGGCATCGTCACGCGAATCAGAGTGCCGTCGTTCGTCGGCGTCGCACCCAGGTTGGGGAAGTTCACAATGGCCCGTTCGATTTCTTTCAACGCGCCTTTGTCGTATGGCGTGATGACGAGCGTTCGCGCTTCCGGGTTCTGCAGGCTCGCGAGTTGCGCGAGCGGGGTCGGTGTTCCGTAATAGTCGACCATGATCTTCTGGAACAACGCGGGGTTGGCCCGACCAGTTCGAACCGTCTGAAAATCGTCCTTGATGACGTCGACGGCCTTCGACATTTTGTCGGCTACTTCGGCGATAGTTTCGGCGATCACGGTGTCCTCCTGTGTTGTCGCAAGTCTAACCGTCAGCCGAGGGCGAGGAGAGCGACTCCGGTGAAGACAACGACCGCGCCAATGAGTCGTTGGACGACATGTTTCTCGCCGAAAAAGAACGCTCCTCCGAGTGCGACGAGCACGACACTCGATTCGCGCGCGGCGGCCACCGTTGCCAACGAACTGAGTTGCACGGCCGTGAGCGCGAGCATGTACGACGCGGGTCCGAGGAGTCCGATCGCGGTGATGACAACCGGATGGGCGCGAAACGTTGCCACCGCGTTACGACCGCGCACGGCGAATGGCGTGAACAAGATCGCCTGAACGACGATCGCCATCCAGAAGTACCCGATTGGGGGCAGTCCGAGAGTGCCGACCGCCCATCCGTCCCAGACCGTGAAACACGCGATCATCACGCCGACACCCAGCCCGTACAGGATCGAACTCAGCGGGGCGCGCCTCGCGGTACGCGAGCCCGCCGTGGAAATGACCCCGATTCCTGCGATGATGACGGCGACACCGACGAGCGAGATGATCGACGGTCGCTCCCCCAGCAGGACCATCGCCCCCACGACCGACAGCGTCGGGCCCGTGCCGCGCGCGAGCGGATAGACCAACGAGACGTCCCCGTCGCGATAGCCGCGCTGCAGAAGGAGGAAGTAGATGACCTCGAAGACGCCGCAGAGCCCCGCGAGTAACACCCAGTGCCACTCGAAGTGGGAGGCGGCGAGGGTGCCGATGCCCAAAGGAGCAATGAGAACTGCCCCGACCAGATTGATCCACCACAACACCGTCGGTGTCGACGAGCCGACACGCTTGAGCAAGAGATTCCAACTTGCGTGGGCGATCGCTCCGCCCGCTACGAGCAGGAGGACGAGTGGGCTAATTGCTAACGACCGTTCCGATTGCTTCGCCGCGAATCGCTTTGGCGATGTTGCCACCGGGCTCGATTCCGAAAACCCGCATGGGAAGGTCGTTGTCGCGACACAGAGCGAACGCGGTCGAATCGATGACCTTGAGCCCCTGCTCAAGGGCCGCGGAGTACGTAATGGTGTCGATCTTCTTTGCGTTTTTGTTCGTCCGAGGGTCATCGTCGTAGACACCGTCGACGCCGTTCTTGGCGACGAGCACCTCGGTCGCTTTGATTTCGAGCGCTCGTTGCGCGGCAACGGTGTCGGTTGAGAAATACGGAAGCCCGGCACCCGCGCCGAAGATGACGACGCGACCCTTTTCGAGGTGGCGAATTGCTCGCAACGGAATGTACGGTTCGGCGACCTGGGTCATTTCAATCGCCGACTGGACTCGGACGGGCTGACCCGCCTGCTCGAGGAAATCCTGGAGGGCGAGCGCGTTCATAACGGTTCCCAGCATGCCCATGTAGTCCGCGCGCGAACGATCCATTCCACGTTGGCTCAGTTCTGCACCGCGAAAGAAGTTTCCACCGCCGACGACGATTGCGACCTCGACGGTCTTGGCGGCCTCGGCGATCTCGCGCGCGATGCCACTGACGATGTCGGGGTTGACCCCAAGGGTTCCACCGCCAAACGCTTCACCGGACAGTTTCAGAAGGACTCGGCGCGTCGACATGGAACCTCTCTTTCACCTCCAGAGTACCGAGTGACGAGGAGGAAATGGCGAAGGGCGGCTCGCGTGTAGCGAACCGCCCTTCGGTGACAGTGTTTAGGCGCCGACCTTGAAACGGGCGAAGCCCGAGACGGTTAGTCCAGCCTGCGCGAGGACCTGCGTGATCGTGAGCTTGTTGTCACGCGCATAGTCCTGCTCGAGAAGCGCGACCTGCTTGAAGAAGGCGCCGAGGCGGCCCTCAACAATCTTGGGAAGGGCGGCCTCAGGCTTGCCCTCTCCGCGCGAGATCTCTTCGACGATGCGACGCTCGGCTTCGACAGCTGCTGCCGGGACCTCGTCCTTCGTCAGGTACTGAGGGTCCGCGAACGAGATGTGCTGAGCAATCGCGCGGGCGGTCTCTTCGTCCTTGCCCTCGTACGACACAACAACGCCGACCTGCGGAGGCAAGTCCTTGCTGGTGCGGTGGAGGTAGACCGAGAACTGCGTTCCGGCGATCTTGGCGACACGGCGAAGTTCAACCTTCTCGCCAATGATCGCAGCGTCATCAGCGATGCGGTCGGCAACCGTCTGTCCGCCGACGGTCGCGGCAAGAGCGGCTTCGACCGAGTCGGCACCGGCTGCGGCAATCGCGTCGATGACGACATCGGCGAGCGCGATGAACTTCTCGTTCTTGGCAACGAAGTCCGTCTCGCAGGCGAGTTCGATCAGGTAGACCGCGTCAGCGGTCTCTTTCGCGGCAACGAGGCCTTCACTCGTGGAGCGGTCGGCACGCTTCGCGTTACCCTTTGCTCCTTTGAGTCGAAGAATCTCGACCGCTTTGTCCATGTCTCCACCGGCTTCGACGAGTGCGTTCTTGGTGTCGACCATTCCGGTCCCCAGACGCTCGCGAAGAGTCTTGACGTCTTCCAACGAAAAATCAGCCATGAGTGTGCTTTCTGTGTGAATGTGCGTTTCGGAATTACTCAGCGTCAGCTGCGGGTGCCTCAGCGGCAACCTCTGCGTCAGCAACGGGAGCGTCGTCGGCGGCAGGTGCCTCGACGGCGGCAGGCGCTTCGGCGGAAACATCGGCGACCTCACCGAGAAGCTCGCGCTCCCAGTCGGCGAGAGGCTCGACAGCGGAAACATTTCCGGCCGCGGCGGGCTTGTCGTGGCGAATAACGAGACCCTCGGCGACGGCGTCCGCGATCACGCGGGTGAGGAGTCCGACCGAGCGAATCGCGTCGTCGTTACCGGGAATCGGGAACTGGATCTCGTCCGGGTCCGCGTTGGTGTCGAGGATTCCGACAACGGGGATTCCGAGTTTGGCCGCTTCGCTCATCGCGAGGTGCTCGCGCTTGGCGTCGACGACCCAGATCGCGCTGGGGGTCTTGGTGAGGTTACGAATTCCGCCGAGCGACTTGTGGAGCTTTTCGAGCTCGCGTCGCTTCATGAGGAGTTCCTTCTTGGTGAAACCCTTGGTGGTGTCGTCGAAGTCGACCTGTTCCAGTTCCTTCATGCGCTCGAGGCGGCCGAGGACGGTCTGGAAGTTGGTGAGGAGTCCACCGAGCCAACGCTGGTTGACGTAGGGCTGTCCGACGCGTCCGGCTTCGGACGCGATCGATTCCTGAGCCTGCTTCTTCGTGCCGACGAACAGAATCGTGCCGCCGCGGGCAACGGTCTCGCGGACGAACTCGTAGGCCGAGTCGATGTGTGCGAGTGACTGCTGCAGGTCGATGATGTGAATGCCCGAGCGCTCGGTGAGGATGAAGCGCTTGACCTTCGGGTTCCAGCGCTGAGTCTGGTGTCCGAAGTGAACGCCGCTGTCGAGCAGCTGGCGGATTGTTACGACGGCCATTGCCGTTCTCCTTTTGTTGTGGTTGTCGCGCAGACGAATGTCTGGCCCTGGTGTCCGTACCGAATCCTCCCCGAGGGGACCATTGGTTTCGTGTAACTGCTGGACACGCGAATTCGTCCACCGAAATGAACGTGGTTTCAGTGTACAGGCTGTCCACAGCGGGCGCGAACCCTGATTTTTGCCCCGATGGTGGGCGTCGCGGAGCGGTCGCGCGCCACACCGTGGACAGTGGTGATGTGACCAGCCTGTTTCGCCTTCCTCCCCCGCTCATCGCTGTATTCGCGGTCGTGGTCGCTCTCCTGTCGACCGCTCGCGTCAGCGCGGAATCCGCGTGGGGCTGGCCTCTCGTCGGGGAAATCGTCAACGGGTTCGAACGTCCGGCCACGGCGTGGGCGGCCGGTCACCGCGGTATCGACATCCAGGCGGCACCCGGTTCCGAAGTTCGCTCGCCCGTTCCCGGGCGCGTGACGTTCGTCGGCCCGGTGGCGGGGCGCGGTGTCATTGTTTTGCGGACCCTCGATGACACCGATGTAACACTGGAGCCCATTGAGCCAGCGGTGTTGCTTGGTGATGTCGTCGACACCGGCGACATCGTCGGATTCCTTCGTGGCGGTCACCTCGGTGCGAATTCATTACACTTGGGGCTTCGTGTCGCCGGCGAATACGTCGATCCGGCTCCGTATCTGCCGCTTCAGCCCACGATTGTCGTGTACGACTCGTGGCTGAATTCCTACGCTCTGGGATGAGCGGAGGCGTAGGCCTTTTTCAGTCGTTCGCTCGAGACGTGCGTGTAAATCTGGGTTGTCCCGACGCTGGAGTGCCCGAGGATTTCTTGAACGCTTCGCAGGTCCGCCCCGCCGTCCAAAAGGTGGGTCGCTGCGGTGTGCCGAAGGATGTGCGGACCTTTCGGGCCGGAACCGGGCATTGCGCCGATGATCGCACTGACGACACCGTAAACCGTTCGGGTTGTCAGCGGCTTTCCCCTCGCGCCAACGAAGAAATGTGTCGTCTCGGGCGCGACGGGCAGAGCCGGACGTCCGTTGTCTCGGTAATCCAACAGTGCGTCCCGTGCAGGAATGCCGAACGGCACAATGCGTTCCTTCGCACCCTTCCCCAACACTCGGACGGTCGACTCCGCCCAGTCGATGTCATCGAGTCGAATGCCGACGAGTTCCGACACGCGAATCGCCGAGGCGTACAACAGTTCCCACACGGCGAGGTCACGAACCGCGATCGGGTCACCCAATTGCGCCATGGAGGTGAGCTCGTCGAGAACATGGCCCATCTGGGTTGCGGCAACAACTCGCGGCAGGTGGGCGGGCTTTTTTGGTGCCGACAGTCGAACCGCGACATTGGCGGGCACATCACCTCGAGCGTGAGCCCAGTGAAAAAACGATTTGACGGCGGATACGCGCCGGCCAATCGAACTGGCGGCGTCGCCGTGTGTCGACATCGCCCAGACCCACGATCGGCAATCCTCGAGCGTAATGTCAGCTAATTCCGTTGCCTCCGCCGATTTCAGCGATTGCACGAACAGGTCGAGGTCGCCACGATATGCACGCACCGTGTGAACGCTCGCGTCGCGCGCTGCCTCTAATTCCAGCAGGTAGCGCGCGACGGACGCGTCGACTCTCATGTCAACAAGTGTGCGCGAGCGGAAACGATTTATGCCTTCGACACGCGTTGCCTGCGGGGAAGCCACATCCACTCACCGACGAGGAAGGTCAGCGAGGGAACGACGACCGTTCGTACGAGGAGGGTGTCGAGCAGAACACCAACACAGACGATGACACCAATCTGAGTAAGCGTGATCAATGGCAAGACACCCAGCACGGCAAACACCGCGGCGAGCAAGACGCCGGCGCTGGTGATGACCCCACCGGTCGCACCGAGAGCGGTCACCATGCCAGCGACGATCCCCACGGGCTTGCCCTTGACGATCAATTCCGATTCCTCTTTCACGCGGGTCATGAGGAACATGTTGTAGTCGATACCCAGCGCGACGAGGAATAGGAACGATAAGACCAATACGTTTCCGTCGAGCGCGGGGAAGCCCCAAATGTTCTGGAACAAGAGCCACGATGTGCCGATCGCCGCGAAGTAGGACGCGACGACGGTTGCGAGCAAGAGCACCGGCGCTACGAGTGCCTGAAGGACGATCACGAGGATGATGAACACTACAGCGAGGACCGCAGGGAAGATGAGTTCCTGGTCAGCGGCAATCGCATGATCTGTGTCGAGAATCTGTGCGTCGCTTCCCCCGACGTACGACGTCCCCGCACCGACAGCGTCGAGCTCGGTTCGCATCGTTTCAATCGCGGCCTTTGCCTGATCCGACTCTGCCGGGTAGTCAAGCGTCGTCGTGATTTCGGTCCACCCACCCTGAGATGACCCCACCGTCGAATACGTCGGCTTGGGCTTCGGAAGCGGCGGGTAGACGACCCCGGGAATCGGCGGCGGCGCAAAGACCGGCGGCGCAGGAATCTCCACAAGGATGTCCTTGTTTTCCTTGAGGTATTTCTGTACCGCGTCGACTTCGGATTCGCGGGCCATGATGGTGACGCCCGATCCCTGGAATTCTTCGAATTTGTCGGACAGGATTTCGATTCCCGTCACGGCATCTGGTTTCGTCAAGAATCGTTCATTTGCCTTCAACCCCGTTTGGATTCCGAGGGCGGGAAGTGCGAGTGCGACGGCGAGAATTGCCGAGCCAATTCCGAAAAGGATTGGGTGACGAGAAATCCCACGACCGGCTCGAGCCCACAGGCTCTCGCGCTTGGGCTTCACGCCGAACTTCGGCGTGAGTGGCCAGAAGATCCAGCGCGGCCAAATGACGAGTGCGAAGGGCAAGACAACGACGCCCGAAATCATGGCGACCGCGATTCCGACCAAACCAGCAAGTCCAAGGGCGCGACTCGAGTCCAACTGAGCGAACAACAGGACGGCCATCACGATGAGGACAGTTCCACCCGACGCGAGGATTGCGGGAGCGGTGCCCCGGACGGCTTTGGCCATCGCCTCTGAGCGCTGTTCAAACTTGAGGAGTTCCTCGCGGTATCGGGAAATGATCAACAGGGCGTAGTTGGTCCCTGCACCGAACACCAATACCGAAAGGATTCCTGTGGTGGAGGCATCCAGTTGACCACCGAGCATTTCGGCGGCTTTTTTGGCCATTGAACCAGCGAGTCCGTCGGCCGCACCGACGACCAAGAGCGGGATGATCCAAAGGATTGGAGAGCGGTAGGTGATGAGTAGCAACAGGATGACGACGCTTGCCGTGACGATAAGCAGCGTGACGTTGGCTCCAGCGAAAACGTTCGAGATGTCAACCGCGAATCCTTCAGGGCCGGTGATGTAAAGAGTGATACCGGGCAGGTCCGCTTCGGCCGCGGTACGAATGTCGGCATAGCGCTGCTTTTGCTCGTCCACGACACTCGTTTTGTCCAACGGAATGATGGCGGACGCGGTTGTGCCGTCATCGGAAATCAACGCGGGCATCGGGTGGGATTCGTCGGTGTAATCGTCGAAGATGGCGGAAAGGTTGTCGTTGATTGTCGATTTCTCGGCGCGAGTCAGCTTCGACGTTTTCGTAAAGGCGAGGAACATCGAGGTGCCCGAGCCGTCGGTAAAGGTGTCGGCAATCCGTGCGACCGCCGCAGATTCGGAAGATTTCGGCGCGCCAGATTCGGGCGCGGTTTCGGCGCTTGAGGTGGCCGAGGCCATGAACATGCCTGCGGCAACGCCGGTGGCAATGACCATCGCAATGATCGCGGCCAATAGTCGATAGGACTTCGTCAAAAACATTTACGGCAAACCCCTCACTTCGTGTCGACACCATCGACGACGTTAGTTCAGAATATCGAACGCCGTGCGTGCGAGGGAACTCAGAGGTCGGCGGATTGCTCGCGTTCGCCGGTGTTGAAATCGGATGTTTTGCTCGAAATCATTTCGCGGATTTCATCGTCGGACAGTGATTCCGCCATTGCGCGAAGAGCGACGGGGTAACTCGCGACCTGGTCGTATGCCTCGACGGGAACAATCGTGTGCACAACGGTGTCGTCATACAGGTGGACCAATTGGATCGATTGCGCCCCGTCGACGGCGCTCAGCAGCAGATCCTTGTCGGCCCCCAGGTCAACCGAGTAACAGGTTGCGCTTGCAACGGAGACGGGAATTCCCGCGAACAATCCGAACGAGGAATAGTGCAGATGACCAGCGAGAATTGTGCGGACATCCGTCCCCCGAAGAACCGGCTCGAGGCGTGCCTCGTCGTCGAGCCCAATCAACCGAACGAGTGGGTTGTGTGCGGTGAGCGGTGGGTGGTGCATCGCGAGGACCGTCCCGTGTGGCGCGGGCGTCGACAACTCGGTGGTCAGCCATTCGAGTTGCGCGTCGGTCACCGCACCGTGGTGATACCCCGTGACCGTCGTATCGAGCGAGATGATTCGAAGCCCACCGACGTCGTAGACGCGATCCTGCGAACCGTCGCTCTCGTCGTCGAACAGCTCGCGCGAGTACGGTTCCCGTTCGTCGTGATTCCCCATCACCCAGACGACCGTTGCACCGAGTTCCGCCGCGACGGGTTCCACCTGACGGCGAATCCAGCGATACGCATCGGGTTCGGCAATGTCGGCGATGTCCCCGGTGAAGACAAGTGCGTCGATGTTCTGATCACCGGCGCGAAGTCGATCAAGAATGAGGTTTAGATTGTCGGCGACGTCGATTCGCTTGAAAAGTTTGCGCGTTCCCCCGAGCAGATGGGTGTCCGAAATGTGGGCAATCACATGTCGTGCTGGCGCCTGTTCGAGCATGTGGTCAGAATACCCGCCCGACCCTCGCGGGTTGGTTAACGCCCGGTGTGCGCCAACGTCCACCCGTCGTCGTGACGCACAACTCGACCCTCGGCGAGCAACGCCCCGAGTCCCGAACCAACGCTGACCACGTCCATGCCTGACTTTGCCGCAATCGCTTCGACAGTCCGTGGTTTCGTCGAGGACAGCGAATCGAGGATACGCACAACGGTGTCGGAGTCACGGGAGTCAAATCGGTCGTCCGATGAGCCGTGGCCCAACATTTCCGCCACGTCGGCGACTGTCGTTACCAACGTCGCCGCCGGATTGGTCCTCAACAAGCGATGACACCCCGCACTCGCGCCACTCGTGATCGGGCCGGGAACGACACCGATTGGACGATCCAGGTCGCGGGCATGAGTGGCCGTGTTAAGCGAACCGCTTCGATAGCCCGCTTCGATGACAACAGTTGCGCCGGCCATCGCCGCGATCAAACGATTGCGCTGCAGGAAACGCCATCTCGTTGGTGCACCACCCGGACTCACTTCGCTGATGACCGCGCCGGCACTAATGATGCGCCGAAGGAGTTCGTCGTGACCAGCGGGATAGAGCTGATCAATTCCGCCGGCGAGCACCGCGACGGTGGTTCCGCCACAGGCGAGCGTCGCCCGATGGGCCATCCCGTCGATCCCGTATGCGCCCCCTGACACGATTGTGTACCCGCGCGAGGTTAGCCCTGCCGCGAAATCCATTGCGACGTGTTCGCCGTAACCGGTCGACGCACGCGCACCAACGATCGCGATGGCGCTTTCACGACGAGGAAGAGCGCCGATGTCCCCTCGGACCCACATCACTCGCGGACCGTGATCACCGAGATCGGTCAGCCCGTCTGGCCACTCGTCGTCCTCAGTCCGAACAACCCGTGCACCGACCGACACGGCGGTGGACAGAGACCGAAAGAGCGCGGCGGAATCCAGACGTGGTTCCCACCTGGCTTGGGCTTCCGCAAAATCCGCGACCGAAACCTCGTCGCTGGCGAGCGCAGATGACGGCGGTCGTTCGAGCACACGAGCGAGGGCTTCCGACGCACCGAAGCGCCGAATCAGTTCACCCGCGATTCTGTCCCCCGGTTCGGTGAGGAAGCACCAGGCCACTTCGGCGAATGCCTCGCGGCGGCGGGCCGCGTCGCCGTCAGGCCGAAGCGGCGTGATTGCCCGATCAATTTCCGTGTCGGACAGGTTCCAGGGGTTCGTCATACGGGTACTCCTTGTCTGAGATACAGCGCGCGACCGACGTGGTCGGCGATTGGTGTGTCGGATCCGTCACAATCCGCGAGTGTCCAGGCGATGCGAATAACCCGGTCATAGCCACGCATCGTCAGCGCGCCACGGTCGAGCGCCGCATCGAGCGAGCGGACAGCGGTCGGTTTCAGTCGAAATCGACCCGATCGAAGTTCGAGCGGGTCGGGCCGTGTGAACCCCCAGCGGTCGGCCGCTCGAGCGCGTGCATTCGCAACCCGTTCGCGGGCTTCAGCGGTTGTCACCCGCGGCAAGGTTGTGTCGAACAGTTGCGCGCGACGAACACGAGACACGGGAAGGTGAAGGTCGATTCGGTCAAGAATCGGCCCCGACAAACGAGCCAGGTACCGGCGACGCCGGTCGGGCGTGCACAAGCAGGTCGCGTCATCAACACCCGCGTTTCCGCACGGGCACGGGTTCGCCGCCAACACCAATTGAACGTTCGCGGGGAAGCGCGCGCTGGTGTTCGCGCGATGGATGACGATGTCACCGGATTCCAATGGCTGGCGCAGCGAATCGAGGACTGTTGATGCGAATTCGGGAGCTTCGTCGAGAAACAGAACGCCGCGGCTCGCCCGCGAGACCGCACCCGGCCGGATGATCCCCGAACCCCCGCCGACTATGGCGACGGCCGTTGCGGTGTGGTGCGGTGCGACAAACGGCGGGCGTGTGGCCAATCGCGACGTATGAGCGACGCGGGCGAGCGACGAAATGCTCGTCACCTCTAACGATTCCTCTGGGGTGAGATCAGGCAAGATGTCGACGAGTCGCTCGGCAATCATGGTTTTGCCCGCACCGGGCGGACCGAGCATGAACATGTGGTGACCGCCCGCGGCGGCCGCGATCAGTGCGCTGATGATGTCGGGCTGGCCGACGATGTCCGACAGATCACGCTGTGTCGGTTCGGGTTCGGGCTCGCGCGGTGGTTCGATCACATCAACGTCGTGGACGGTGATATCGACCCCGTGAAAACGAACCGCATGCGCGAGACTCGAGACGGGAATCACCTCGATGCCCGGGACCAGTTCCGCCTCGGCGCGGTTACCGGCCGGAACCATGATGCGCGATGCCCCTGCGTCGCGCGCAGCGACAACCGCGGGGAGCACTCCGGCCACCGGTCGAAGTCGGCCGTCCAACGCGAGTTCACCGAGATGAACACAGGACGCGACCGACTCAGTGGGCACATCCCTTGAGCCCGCGAGAATCGCCAGAGCGATGGCGAGGTCGAATCCACTTCCCTGTTTCGGCAGGCTGGCGGGCGAGAGATTTACTGTCACGCGTGTCGGTGGCATCACGAGCCCAGAATTCGCGATGGCACTTCGTACGCGATCCTTGGCTTCACCGAGCGACGCATCGGGCAATCCAATGATGACGAGCGCGGGAAGCCCCGAGGCAATGTCGGCTTCGATGTCGACGAGGTGTCCCGAAAGGCCGGACAGCGCGACGGAACGCGTTCGACCGATGGTCACCCGATCACCGCCGTTCGGTGCTCGAGGCTTCCGATCGCGATGCCGTCACCGATTATTCCGATGGCGTCGATACGAATGGCGGCAGCCGTGACCCGATTCGCTCGGCACCATTCGCCGGCCAACACCCGTAGACGCGCGAGTTTGGAGGGCGTTATCGCTTCGAGCGGGTGCCCGTACCTGCCCGTGCGGCGGGTCTTGACCTCGACAAACGCAATTGCTGAAGCGAGTCGCGCGACGATGTCGATTTCGCCGTGCCGACACCGCCAGCCGCGATCGAGAACCTCGTATCCGTTCGCGACGAGAAAGTCGCCGGCGACGACTTCGCCCCAGCGCCCGAGTTCATCTTTGCGTGCCACTGTTCCTCCCCTAACAGGGTCGGACACGGCATCGGAATGAGGGACGCGGGACTGCTCAACCGTGGAGAACCAGGCTCTGGCCGACGGTGTGGAGGGAGGCTAGCTGTCGCCGAGAGCGAGATCGCGCGGAAGCTTCAGTTCCTTCTTGCCGGTCTCTTCGACGTTGATGTCCTTGAACGTCAAGATCTTGACCGACTTGACGAAGCGATCCGCGCGGTAAACGTCCCAGACCCACACGTCAGTCAAAGTCAGTTCGAAATAGAAATCGTTGCCGGCCTCTTTGACGACCTGCTGCACGTCGTTCGCAAGATAAAAGCGACGATCCGTTTCGACGACGTAGGAGAACTGGCTGACGACATCGCGGTATTCGCGAAACAACTGCAGTTCCGCGTCACGGTCGTAGGCGTCGAGGTCGTCGTCATTCATTGATGCTCAGTCTAATCTTTCGTGTCGCTCACCGACACCGACGAAAGCCAGGTTCGGCGGTGAAGGTCCGTCGCACCGTGTTCACGGATCGCGGCGAAGTGCCCCTCGCTGCCGTATCCCTTGTTCGATGACCACGAATAAAAATCGTCCGAGCCGGCCAGGTCCACCATTAGTCCGTCGCGATACACCTTCGCCCACACCGATGCGGCGGCCACCACCGCGCAATCGCGGTCGGCTTTGGGTCGAACAATTACGTCGACGGGCGGCAACAACGAGCCCCGCAGCCAGTTGTGCGAGCCGTCCAAAATGACCGTCGCACCCGTCAGATCGTGGCCCTCGATTGCGAGAGTGGCGAAGGCGCGCTCCGCTGCTCGGGCGAGTGCCGAGATAATTCCGAACTCGTCGATTTCGGTTGCTGTTGCTTCGCCGGTTGCAATCGCGTCCGCCCACTCGTGCAATGGCTCGATCAACTTTTCCCGGCGCGACGCGGCGATCAGTTTCGAATCTCGGAGTCCCGCGGGGAACTCGATCGCCGCGCGAATGACGGCGATCCCAACGACGACGGGACCGGCAATCGCGCCGCGGCCGACCTCATCGACTCCAACGACAATGCCGTTCCCCGCGGCGATCAGTTCACGCTCGAGGTCGAGCGTCGGGTCAGTTGGCATTCGTGAAATTGCTCGCGTGGTTATCGAGCCACATCCAATGGCTGACGGGCCATGACACGACGATGGCGCGACCGACGACATGGTCAATCGGCACGAACCCACCACCCGGTTTGTCTTGGTTGTAGCGCGAGTCGGCCGAGTCGTAGCGGTTATCCCCCATGACCCACAACGAGTTGTCGGGAACGGTAACGTCGAATTTCATCCCGCTCGCTTCCTCGTGACCGGACGAGGTGAGGATGTAGGGCTCGTCGACGGCAACCCCATTGACCTCGATTTGGCCCTTGGCGTCACAACAGACGACGTGGTCTCCGGGCAGACCAATAACACGCTTGACGAGGTGATCCTGTGAGTCGGCCCCACCGAAGCCAACGACCGAACCGACGAGGTCGAGCGCCGCGGTCACGAGATCGGGATTTGACGGTTCGCGTGGCGGTAACCACCCTCCCGGATCGCTAAACACGACAACGTCCCCGTTTTCCAGAGGGAAAAGGTCGGGTGCCAGCTCGTTGACGATGATGCGATCGTCGATCATCAGCGTGTTTTCCATCGACGCCGACGGAATATAAAACGAACGAAAGAGGAACGTCTTGACGACGAACGAGATAATCAGAGCCGCCGCAACGATGATGACCAGGTCCTTGATGAACGTGAACACGCCCTTGACTAACGGATTGGTCATGAAATCCTCAACGAAGAAAGTGAAACGGGTATGGCGTCATCCTACGACGAAAGAATGCGGGCCCACCGCATGAAGCGATGAGCCCGCAGAGCGAGGAGACTTAGGAGTCGCGCTTCTCGCGAATCTTGGCCTTCTTGCCCCGCAGTGCGCGGAGGTAGTAAAGCTTGGCGCGACGGACGTCACCACGCGAGACGAGCTCGATGTGGTCGATGACCGGCGAGTGGACGGGGAACTTACGCTCGACTCCGACCTGGAACGAAATCTTGCGAACGTTGAACGTTTCGCGGACTCCGTGTCCGTTGCGACCGATGACGACTCCTTGGAAAACCTGGATTCGGCTTCGGTTACCTTCAATAATGTTGACGTGAACCTTCACCGTGTCACCGACGCGGAAGTCGGGGATGTCGCTACGCAGCGACGCGGCGTCAATGGCATCAAATTTCTGCATTGTTCTTTCGCTTTCTGCACTCGCTTCGGGACGGATGCGGGGAGGTTCTGTCGCGATGTCGCCACATGGTTACTCCCCCGAAGCAGAGGACCCGTGAATCGCGCGTGCCAGTGGGCACAAAGCACTATCTTGCCACAAGCGCTCACTCATTACCAATTAGGCTGACAACGATAGGAAGTGTGATGTCCCGTGATTGAACTCCGAACCCTCAGCGAAATTGACGAGATGCGGCCCGCCGGGCGATTTGTGGCCTCTGTTCTCACCGCAGTTCGTGACGCGACCACGGTCGGTTCAAACCTGCTCGAGTTGGATGCCCTCGCCCACCAGATGATTCGCGACGCCGGTGCGACGTCGTGCTACATCGACTATCACCCGTCGTTCGGAGGGTCTCCGTTCGGGAAGGTTCTGTGCACGAGCATCAACGACGCCGTGCTTCACGGACTTCCCCACGACTACACCGTCGCGGACGGCGACATTGTCAGTATCGATTTCGCGGCGAACGTCGACGGGTGGGTGTGCGATTCGGCGATCAGCTTCATCGTCGGCACGCCCGACCCTGAGGACGAACGCATCATTCGCGCGACCGAGGAAGCGCTGACCGCGGGAATCGCCGTGGCCACCGTCGGCAACGCCATCGGCGACATCTCGGCAGCGATCGGTGACGTTGCGGAGTCTTATGGATACGAGGTCAACCTCGACTTTGGTGGTCACGGCGTCGGTCGTGAAATGCACGGCGACCCCCACGTTCCCAACGACGGTCGGGCAGGCCGCGGTTACAAACTGCGCGAAGGTTTGGTGATCGCGGTCGAGCCATGGTTCATGCGAACGACCGACGAAATTTTCACGGACCCGGACGGTTGGACGCTGCGCTCAGTCGACGGTTCGCGCGGTGCTCACTCAGAACACACGATTGCGATCACAGCTGACGGGCCGGTCGTGCTCACTTCTCGGGACTAGTTATTCACCAAGGAGGTCTGGTCGGCGACGCTTCGTCCGCTCAACCTGCTGTTCACGTCGCCATTCGGCAATCTTGGCGTGATGCCCGCTGAGCAAGATTTCGGGCACAGCGAGGCCGCGCCATTCCTGCGGTTTGGTGTACGACGGGTATTCGAGCAGCCCGTCTTCGTGACTCTCTTCGTCGAGAGATGCGGGGTTTCCCACCATTCCCGGAATCAGCCGGGTGACGGCCTCGAGCATCGCCATCGTGGCGACCTCACCGCCGTTGAGCACATAGTCCCCCAGTGACAGTTCGCGAACCCGAACCCGACCGCTGAAGTGGTCGATGACCCGCTGATCAATCCCCTCGTAACGTCCACACGCGAACACGAGGTGTGATTCGTCGGACAGCTCACGGGCGATGGCCTGAGTGAAAACTTCGCCCGCGGGCGACGGAACGACCAACACCGTTTCGTCCGTGACGAGAGTATCGAGTGCGTCACCCCAGGGTTCGGGGCGCATGACCATCCCGGCACCGCCGCCGTACGGGCTGTCATCGACCGTTTTGTGAACGTCGTGGGTGAAGTCGCGCAGGTTCGTCACGTCGATGGTGAACAATCCCGATTCACGAGCCTTGCCGACCAACGACACGTCGAGCACCCCGAAGAACTCGGGGAAGATGGTGACAATGTCGATCTGCACGACGGTAACTCTACGCGCCGGCCGGTTCCGGCTCGTCGTCGATCGGGTCTTCGAACAGTCCCGTCGGCGGGTCGATGTCCATTGTTCCCGCCTCGATGTCGACGCCGGTCACAATCGCCTTGACAAACGGAACCATTACTTCGCGGTCCCCCGTATCGATGATGAGAAGGTCTTGCGCGGGGAAATGGTCGACCCGCGTGATGGTTCCGACCGAGTCGCCATTGCGCCGAACGGTGAGTCCGACGAGCTGATAGTCGTACCACGCGTCCTCTTCGGCGGGACGGGAGTCGGTGTCTTCATCCACCCACAGAATTGCCTTGATGAGGGACTCGGCGGTATCGCGGTCGGTCACTCCCTCTAGAAAGACGACGGCGTGGTCGTTGTACCATTTCAGTTCCTTGAGCGTCACGGTCTTGCCGATCCACGGCGAATCGTCGGGAACCTGCAGCGTGTAGACCGAGCCCGGAACGAAACGCAGTGCGGGGTCGTCCGTGTACAACTCGAGTTTGATTGCGCCCTTGAGCCCGTGGGCTTTGAGCAACCGTCCAACGCGGAGACCCGATTCGGGTCGCTTCGCGGTGGTCATTATTCCGCGGTGTCGACGATGTCGACGCGGATGCGCTTGCCGTCGGCAATTGCGAGGATCAGAGTGCGCAGCGCCTTTGCCGTTCGGCCGCCCTTCCCGATGACCCGACCGAGGTCATCAGGGTGCACCGAAACCTCGAGAAGGTCGCTACGCGGAGTGCTTTTCGCCACGACAGTGACGTTCTCCGGGTGGTCAACGATTCCCGAGACCAGGTGCTTGAGGGCGGCCGCCAGCATTAGTTTTATTCGGCCTTTTCGTCGTCGGCGGCCTCGTCGGCAACCGGTGCGTCATCGGACGCGGGGGCTTCGTCAGCAGGTGCTTCCTCAGCGGCAGGTGCTTCCTCAGCAACAGCCTCGTCAGCAACCGCGGTCTCGACAACCGCTTCCTCAACGGTTTCCACCGCTGCTTCTGCCGATTCGGTGACTTCGGTTGCTTCCGCGGGAGCGTCGACAACCTCGTCGACAACATCAGCGACTACCGGAGCAACTTCTTCGACCTTCTTCTCGACGCGAGGGCGAACGACCGACTTCTTGGACGTGTCCTCTTTGAATTCGACCTTGGATTCCTTGGTCTGAATCATGTTCTTGGCGTTCTTGTCACCCTTGAACTTTCCCCAGTCACCCGAGAGCTTCAAAATGGCAAGAACCTGCGGGCTCGGCTGTGCGCCGACCGACAGCCAGTACTGCGCACGCTCCGAGTCGATTTTCATGAGCGAGGGGTTTTCGGTCGGGTTGTACAGACCGATTTCTTCGATCGAACGGCCATCACGCGCGGTGCGCGAGTCGGCAACGACGATGCGGTAGTGAGGCGAACGGATTTTTCCCATTCGCTTGAGGCGGATTTTGACAGCCACGATTCTCCAGAGTTGTTTGCGATGACGCACCGCGGTCCGAGCGTGGGGTTGCTCGAAAGCGGAAGCAGGACGCCACTTCGCAGGGTTAGAGGGTCCTACGAGATGGACACAAGGCTCAAGTCTGCCAGAAAACCCGCGAGTTATCCAATCACGGGCGGCGCGACCACCACACACCCACCAGAGCGATCGCGCCTCCGGCGAGAGCGATGGGATGAGGCCACTCTCCGAGGAGAATTGCGGACTCGACGATGACGAGTGGTGGGACGACGTAGGTCGATACTCCGAGGCGACCGGCTGGCATGCGCTTGAGCGCGTAGCCCCACAGTCCGAAGCCGAGTGCGGTCGGCACAGCCCCGAGCCAGGCGGCTCCGATGATCGCGTCAACAGGTGCGGTCGACAGGTGCGCCGCGGCTTCGGGCGCCCACCAGAACAGAGGCACGAGAGCGATTGCGGCGCCGAGCAGGGTCACCTGGTTTGACGACAACCGAGCGAGTGCCGGTTTTTGGGTCAAGACTCCGACCGCGTACGTGACGGTCGCGACGAGTGCCCACAAGAGACCGACGATGTCGACGTGATCGCTCGAGGAGGTCCCCCACGCGATTAGTCCGACACCCGCCAAAGCGATGAGCGCACCGGCGATGAGGTTCCGCGGAAGTTTCTCGCCGAGGAAAAGGAACGCGCCGATGGCGATCAAGAGCGGTCCAATGTTGACGACGAACGATGTCGTTCCCGCATCGATGGTCTGCTCAGCGGTGTTCAGGGCGACGATGTACGTCGAGAACCAGGTAAGCCCGAAGACAGCGATGAGGAGCCATTCTTGACGCGTCGGCCACACCCACTTTTGCCCGATCATCCACACCGCGAGGAGCGGTACTGCGACGAGTTGCCGAAGGAACGCGAGTTCACCGGGGCTGAAAACCGGAAGCACGGCCCGAATGACGACGAACGCGCTCGACCACGCAAGAACGGTTCCGATGATCGCCGCCAGAACCTTCGGCGAAATGCGTTCCATTCTCAGAGGCCGCCGCGCTCGAGCAATCGGCGCATGGTCTCCATGTCCTTGTCGTCCACTTCTGGTGCCGGCTCGGCACCAAGACCAAAGCCGCTGCCGCTCGCACCTGGCGCGGCCTGAATCGCGGCATTTTCCGCAGCACGTTTCGCGGGGTTCCCCGACCGCGAGCCCTTTTTGGCGGTGACCGCCTTGGCCTTGGGGCGTGCGCCCGGAATCGGGCCCATACCCGGGATGTTGGGGGTTCCACCCTTGGCGACCGTCTTCATCATCTTGGCGGCGGCCTCGAATCGGGTGACGAGCTGGTTCACGTCCGTCACCGTCATTCCAGAACCCTTCGCGATGCGAAGCCGGCGCGAGCCGTTGAGGACCTTCGGATTGTCGCGCTCGGACGGAGTCATCGAGCGAATGATGGCTTCGGTGCGGTCGATTTCCTTCTCATCGAAGTTGTCAATCTGCTCGCGCATCTTGCCCGCGCCCGGCATCATGCCGAGCAGTCCCTTCATCGAGCCCATCTTGCGGACCTGCTGAAGTTGCTCGAGGAAATCGGCCAGTGTGAACGTGTTCGACTGAATCTTTTCGGCAACCTTCGCCGCTTCGTCTTCGTCGAAGTTTTTCTGAGCCTGCTCGATAAGCGTGAGGATGTCGCCGAGGTCGAGGATTCGACTCGCCATGCGGTCGGGATAGAACGGTTCGATGTCGTCGAGGTTTTCGCCGGTTGAGGCAAAGACGATGGGTCGGTCGGTGAGACCGCGAACCGACAGTGCCGCACCACCGCGGGCGTCACCGTCGAGTTTGGTGAGGACGACGCCGGTGAAATCGACACCGTCCTGGAAAGCCTTCGCCGTGATCACCGCGTCTTGACCGATCATCGCGTCGAGGACGAACAGGACCTCGTCGGGTGTCGTTGCGTCTCGAACAGCACGTGCTTCGCGCATCAGGTCTTCGTCCACACCGAGTCGACCGGCGGTGTCGATGATGACGGTGTCGTATTGCTTCTGCTTGGCGAACTTCACGCCGTCCTTCGCCACCGCGACGGGGTTGCCCTTCCCGTTTCCGGGTTCCGGAGCGAAAATCTGGACGCCAGCCTGTTCCGCGACGACGGTCAACTGGGTGACAGCGTTGGGTCGTTGAAGGTCACACGCGACGAGGACGGGGGTATGGCCCTGAGACTTGAGCAACTTCGCCAGTTTTCCCGCGAACGTCGTCTTACCCGAACCCTGAAGTCCCGCCAGCATGATGACGGTCGGCGGAGACTTCGCGAACCTCAGTTGCGACTGTTCGCCACCCAAAACCTGAACGAGTTCCTCGTTGACAATCTGAACAACCTGTTGTGCCGGGTTGAGGGCCTTATTGACGTCATCGGACAACGCACGTTCGCGAATATTGCCGGTGAAGGACTTGACGACGTCCAATGACACGTCGGCCTCGAGCAGTGCACGGCGAATCTCGCGAACGGTTCCGTCGACGTCAGCGGCGCTGAGTTTGCCCTTCGTCCTCAGGCTCGACAGCGCGGACGTCAGTCGTTCTGAGAGATTTCCAAAGACGGCCATAACGAATCCAGACTAGTCTTCGAGCGAATGTTGCGCGCTGAGTTCACGGTAATGAACCGCATTCTGGCGAATCGCCTCGACCTCGTCATCCGTAAGTTGTCGACGCACCTTCCCCGGAACACCCGCGACGAGTGATCGAGGCGGGATGACCGTGCCTTCGAGAACGACGGAACCCGCCGCGACGAGCGATTCGTCGCCGATGACCGCTCGTGATAACACGGTGGCGTTCATGCCGATGAGACAGTCGTCGCCGATGGTGCAACCGTGGACGACAGCGGCATGACCGACCGAAACGCCGCGACCAATGATTGTTGGCGCATCGTTGTCACAATGCACGGCGACGTTGTCCTGGATGTTGGAACCCTCACCGAGCGAGATGTAATTGACGTCGCCGCGAAGAACCGCCCCGAAAAAGACCGACGCGTTCTCTGAGATGGTGACGCGACCCACAACTGTCGCGTTTTCTGCCACCCAGGCACCGGGGGCGACAGACGGCTCGTGTCCATCGAATGCGCGCTTCATGAACTCAAGATTAGGCGGTTAGTCGAGTAACTGGCGGACGAACACGTGTGGGGTGAATCCGGTGAGGTCATCGATTCCCTCCCCCTGCCCGACCAGTTTGACGGGAACTCCGGTGAGTTCCTGGACCGCAAAGACGAATCCTCCGCGGGCACTTCCGTCAAGTTTCGTCAGCACAAGGCCCGTAACACCCGCTTGCTCGAGAAACGCCTCGGCCTGATTGAGTCCGTTTTGTCCCGTTGTTGCATCGAGCACCAAGAGGACCTCGCTGATGGGAAGTGTTTTCTCGACAACCCGTTTAATCTTGGCGAGTTCGTCCATGAGTCCCGACTTCGTGTGAAGGCGACCGGCGGTGTCGATGATGACAATCTCGTGACCGTCAGCGATGGCACGTTCGACCGTTTGAAAGGCGACCGCTGCGGGGTCCTGACCGTCCTGTTGAGGTTTGACGATGTCGACACCCGCACGCTCGGCCCAGGTCGCGAGTTGGTCGACCGCCGCCGCCCGAAAGGTGTCCGCGGCCCCGACCAACACGCGCTTACCGCGGGTCGCGATGAACTTCGCCAACTTCCCGATCGTCGTTGTCTTCCCTACCCCGTTTACGCCGACGACCAGCACAACAGCGGGCTTACCGGGCTCCGACTGCAAAGACAGTGTCGGGTCAAATTTTTCGAGACGGGCCTCGAGGACTTCACCGAGGATTCGCCGAAGGTCGTCGGTGTCGAGCGTCGCCGAGGAATCAGCAATTGCGTGAACAGCCTCGAGTACCTCGTCCGTGACGCGTGGTCCGAAATCGCCCTGAAGCAGAGTGTCCTCGAGGTTTTCCCAGTCGGCGGGCTCGACTGCGCGGGCCCCCGCGAAAAGGTTGTGGAAGACTTTCGACAGCGACCAGGCCATGACTGGACCCTACGCCTCGACCGCAGAGGCGATGCGTTGCCCGACAACGGCACTCACGCCGTCGCCGCGCATCGAGACGCCGTAGAGTGCGTCGGCGATTTCCATCGTGCGCTTCTGGTGGGTAATGATGACCAACTGTGACGACGACCGCAAGTCTTCGAAGATGCTGAGCAGTCGCCCGAGGTTCGCGTCGTCCAACGCTGCCTCGACCTCGTCGAGGATGTAGAACGGCGAAGGGCGCGCCTTGAAGATGGCGACGAGCAAGGCGGCGGCGGCGAGCGAGCGTTCTCCGCCCGAGAGGAGCGACAATCGCTCGATTTTTTTACCTATCGGTTTCACGCTCACCTCGATGCCCGTTGTGAGGGGTGAGTCGGGATCCGTCAGCGTCAGGTGACCGGAACCGCCGGGGAACAGAACGGGCAAGATCTCGTCGAAGGCGGCCTTGGTGTCCCGGAACGCGTCGATGAAGATGGATTGCATTCGATCGTCCAGGTCGTCGATGATCTGCAGAAGGTCGATGCGAGTTTTCTCGAGGTCCGCCAACTGTTCGGTGAGGAACTGGTGACGCTGTTCGAGTGCGGCGAATTCCTCGAGCGCGAGCGGGTTGATCCGACCGAGCTCGTCCATCGACCGTTCGGCGGTCTTCAATCGCGCTTCTTGCTCGGCGCGGTTAAAGGGAACCGGATCGGAATCGGGCATCGGCACGAGCGTGTCGGGTCCGTATTCCTCGACGAGCACCTGCTCGGTCAACGCCATGTCATCCGCCGCCTTCTCGAGCAGATTTCCGAGGTGCAGTTTCTTTTCGTAGATCTGCATCTCGAGTCCGTGAACACCATCGGTCACCACCGTGAGGCGCTGACGAAGTTCAGTTTCACGAACACGAAGGTCGGTGAATTCACCGGAGCTAGCGGAGCGAGTTCGCTCGGCGTCGGCCAGTTTGACGTGTGCGTCCGAGACGCTGGCATCGAGCGCCGCAAGAATTGGCGGGATCTCGGTCACGAGTCGCTCGGCGTTCTCACGCTGAGCCTGACGCTGCACGCGGAGTGCCGCGCGTTCGGCGGCTGCCTGGCGGTCGCTCTCGAGCGCACGGGCCATGTCTTCGGCGCGGTCACGTTCCGATCGAACCCGCTCGCGAACCGTTTCCATATCGATTCGGACCTGAAGTTCCGTCGCTCGCGCCGCTTCGAGCGCGATGACGGCGTTATCCCGCGAGGACGCATCCAGTGTCGGACGCGGTGCTGCGATGAACGCCTCAAGGGCACGGACGGCGTCCCCGAGGTGGGCATCCGCTTCGTCGACGGCGGTTGTCGCCTTGTCGAGCGCGGCACTAATGCGCTCGATTTCCGACGCTGCCGCATCCGCCTGAGCGCGCAAACGCGACTTTTCCGAAATGATCTCGGCGTTTCGCGCATCCGCGGTTCGTAAATCGGCGAGTGCGGTCGCGGCAACGGTTTTGGCGAACTGAAGTTCTTCGCGGCGAGTATCGAGCGCATTGCGTCGACGCTCGATTTCAATTGACACCGTGCCGAGTGACGATTTTGCCTCGTCGCGCTCGCCCGCGAGTTCGATTCGCGAGCGCTGTGCACCGTGTCCACCGCGAAGGACAAATCGCGTGAGCACTTCACCGGCGCGCGTCACGAGAACCGCGGTGTCAGCAATACCCGCCTTCACGATGGCCGGCCATGCGGCGCGTGCGGCGTCCAAGTCCTCGGCGACGAAAGTGTGCGACAGGACTCCGGCGATCCCCGCCGGTCCCGTCACAAGACCTGCCGCCGACTGCACTCCCGCGACGGAAATCGACGTCGGCGCCGGGCCATCCGAATTGGCGACAACGACCTCAATCCGGCCGGCATCCGTTTCGGTTGCATGAGCGAGCGCGTCCAACGCGCTGTCCTGGGAATCCGCGAGGATTGCGTCAGCGAGTCCGCCGAGTGCAGCCGCGATCGCTGCCTCAAACCCCGGCGTCACGGTGATGTTGTCGGCGACGAGTCCGCGAATACCGCGGCGCCCGGTCACCGAACCACGACCGTCTTTCGATTCAAGCGCGGACGTCAGGGCGGAAACGCGCGCCGCGAGAGCATCACGTTCACGTTCGAGCGTGTGCAATGTTTCACGGTCCGCATCGACGATTGATTGAAGTTCAATGACTCGAGCGTCGGCGGACGTCACCGCGGTTTCGAGTTCGGTGTTCGTTCCACCGGGTGCGTCATCAATTTCCGAGAGAGCCGATTCGGCCTCTGATTGACGGAGCGCCGCCGCATCCTTGGCGCTCTCGCTTCGAAGCAATTCACCCTGCGCGCTGGCGACTCGTGACAGCGCGAGGTCGACTCGTCCTTCAAGCGCCGCGCGGTCAAGGTCGTGTTGGGTAATGAGTGCGCCCTGCTCGGCAATTTCGTGGTCGATGGCATCGAGATGCGCGGCGGCCTCAGCGGTCGCCGCTGCTGCGGCACCGACTTTCGTCTCCATTTCGGCGACCTGCGCTTCGAGCGCGGCGACCTCGACCTGGGCGGCAAAGACCATCTCGTCCGAGATCGCCAACAGCGGTGTCGATTCGGCGGTGTCCTGCGACAGCATGTTGATGCGGTCACGAATAATCTGGCTGAGGTTACGGAATCGCTCGCGAACCTGTTCGAGTTCGAAGGCAACGCGACGATGTCCGTCCACTGAGTCGGCGGTCAGTTCCTGCTCGAGAGTTCGAATGCGGCGTGAAACCTGCTCGAGTTGATCGGTGACCGCAATTCGCTCGGTCTGCCGTTCCGCCTCGGATTTCTGGTGATCGTTGAGGTCGCGGCGCAGTGTCACGACATCGTCCGCGACGAGTCGGGCGCGCGCGTCACGAACCACGGCGGCAATGTTTTGCGCCTCGCGAGCAACTTCGGCCTGTTTGCCCAGCGGCTTCAACTGTCGACGGATTTCGCCCGACAGGTCGGTGAGGCGAGTGAGGTTCGCCTGCATCGCATCGAGTTTGCGGACCGTCTTTTCTTTACGCCTGCGGTGTTTGAGAATTCCGGCGGCTTCCTCAATGAAACCGCGGCGGTCTTCGGGCGTCGCCGACAACACGGTGTCGAGCCGGCCCTGACCGACGATAACGTGCATTTCGCGCCCAAGCCCGGAGTCCGAGAGAAGCTCTTGCACATCGAGAAGGCGGCACGACTCACCATTGATCGCGTATTCGGACTGACCGTTTCGGAACAGGATGCGCGAGATCGTGACCTCGGAATACTCGATCGGCAACGCGCCGTCCGCGTTGTCGATGGTGAGGATCACTTCGGCGCGACCGAGTGGCCCTCGAGTGTCGGTTCCCGCAAAAATGACGTCGTCCATCTTGCCGCCGCGTAGCGTCTTCGCGCCCTGTTCGCCCATCACCCAGGCTAGAGCGTCGACGACGTTGGACTTCCCCGACCCGTTGGGGCCGACGACGGCGGTGACCCCTTGTTCGAACTGGAAGGTCGTCGGTTGAGCGAACGACTTGAAGCCCTTGAGGGTCAGGGACTTCAGATACATTCCTCCATTATCCCCAACAGAGGACGGGGAAACTAACGCCTGGTGCGAACCGCTCGCTGGCATGACGGACACACGTGTGACGATCGGTTTTGCCACGGCTCGCGCACGATCAAGGTGTCACAGCGTCGGCACGGTTTGCCCTCTTGGCCGTAGGCATTGAGCGACACATCGAAGTAGCCGGATTCCCCGTTGACGTTGACGTACAGCGCGTCGAACGAGGTCCCGCCGACCGCAAGCGCGGTGGTCATCACCGTGCGGACGGCATCGAACAGTCTGCGGTAATCAATCGGTCGAATGCGATCGGCGGGCGTGGCGTAGTGAATCCCCGCCTGCCACAGCGCCTCGTCGGCATAAATGTTCCCAATTCCCGACACCAGGTTTTGGTTCAACAACGCGGCCTTGACACCCGTTGTTCGCTTTCGGAACCGCGCGATGAGCGCGTCCTCGTCGAGTGCCGGATCCAGCACGTCACGGGCGATGTGGGCGACAGACGATGGAATCAGGGTCGAGTCGGAACCGAATCCCGCGGGCTGTCCGTCGGCCACCTCGACGAGGGAATCGATCGCGAGAGAACCGAACAAGCGTTGGTCGACGAAGGCGAGATCGTCACGCCCCGCGAGCGCCATTCGGACCCGCTCGTGTCGAATGGGGTCGCCGGCGACAACTCGGATCTGGCCGCTCATGCCGAGGTGGACGACGAGGGCATTCTCGGTGTCGAGCGGACACCAGGCGAACTTGCCCCGTCGAACTGCCGCACCAACGGTCGAGCCCGACAGAACGCTCGCGAAATTCGCGGCACTTCCGGGGTGACGTCGTAACGCCCGATGGTCGAAAACAGTGACGGTCTCGACCCGCGAACCAACGAAATGTTCGACCAGTCCGCGACGGACGACTTCGACCTCGGGAAGTTCGGGCATGACTTACGGCGTCAACGTCTCGAGCGCCGCGAGCGCCGCGTTTGCCTCGGCGAGTTTCTTGCTTGAACCGCTCCCGTTGCCCAGTGCCGTGCCATTCGTCGAGACGGTTGCGTGGAAGATTCGGGCGTGATCCGGACCTTCGGCGGTGACGTCGTACACGGGCTTACCCATCCCGTCACGGTCCGCGAGTTCCTGCAGCGCGGTCTTGGGGTCCATCGAGGTGCCGAAACGGTCCGCCTGGTCGAACAACGGGCCAACCAGCCGAATGACGAGTTCGGTTGCGGCCGCCTGCCCGAGACTGAGGTACGTCGCACCGATAATCGACTCGACGACGTCAGCGAGGAGCGAGGATTTGTCGTGGCCACCCGTCGAGATTTCACCATTACCAAGCCGGATGAACGGTCCGAGCTCAATCCTGCGCGCGATTTCTGCGAGGGCAACCGTACTGACGAGCGCAGCTCTGCGCTTCGCGAGTTCGCCCTCGGGCAGTTCGCGGAAACGTTCATACAGTTCGAGCGTGACGACCTGTTGCAATATCGCGTCCCCAAGGAACTCGAGACGTTCGTAATGACTGCCGCCGTGCTCATAGGCAAACGAGCGATGCGTCAGCGCTTGTTCGAGTAACTCAGACGGAATGGAGACGCCCAGAATTCCCGCGAGATCTGCGGGTTCACGAGAGTTCGGTGTCGATGTCATCAGAAAGACAACAGCGCGCCTGAACGAATGGTCCGGACGCGCTGTCGATCACTCAACGTTAGACGTCGGCAACCTTGCGGCCCTTGTACTCCATGAAGAGTTCGGTGCCGACCGAGTCGGTGACAACCTTCGCGCGGTGCGGAAGGCTGTAGACGGTCTTACCGTTCTCGACGGTCTTGACGAGCTTCGGCAATTCAGCCTTCCACTGCGAACGACGAGAGCGCGTGTTGGAACGCGACTGTTTGCGCTTGGGAACTGCCATGGTTATATCCTCTTTTTGGTGGCCGATTTGGGGGCCGTAGTCGTGTCATCAGAAGCCAGAGCCTCCAAAGCCGCCCATCGTGGGTCAATGTTCGGCACATCAGTCGATCGGGGTTCCGTGAGTTTCTCGCCCGTTTCCGGATCGAGGCCCAAACAGCCCTCGTCGCACAGCGGTTGGAACGGCAGTTCTAACACCACCGCATCTCGAACAAGCTGTTCACAATCCACGTGGTTATCGTGAACCGAATACTCGAGTTCCTCTGTAGGAGAATACGCGAAAAGTTCCTGGAATTCCACTTCGATCGGGATGCTGACCTCGTCGAGACAGCGAACACACTCCGCGGTGGCCGTCGTGGTGACCTCGGCCGAGACCAAGATTCCGTCGTGAAGCCCCTCGAGGCGAACATCCATGACGAGTTTGGTTCCTGCCATGACAGCGGCGACACCTTCGCCGAGTCGCTCGGGGACGGCGAAGTCGAGATGCTTTTCGCGGTCTTCACCGATGCGGTGCGATACATCAAAAACGTTGATGTGGAACGGGTTAGAGGACGACGTCTTCACAGATTAAAGGGTAACGCCACAGGGCGGCTTCACGCTACGAGTATTCGGGCGAGTTCATGAATCGTGACACGGCGGCGGGAACGTACGGCGAAACATCGCCACCGAGTGCCGCAACCTGGCGAACGAGTGATGATGAGACGTGGCTGTGCGCCGGGTCTGGGAGGACAAACACTGTCTCGATACCGGCAAGGTTGCGGTTGACGATCGCCATCGGCGTTTCGTACGTGACATCGACTTCCGTGCGGATCCCCTTGACGATCGCGTTCGCGCCGACCTCGTGGCAATAATCCACGAGAAGCCCGACACTCCAGCTGGTGACCGTGACGCGTTCCGCGATTCCCGCCTCGGCCAGTGACTCTTCGATGAGTTCAACGCGACGGGCGACGGGAAGAAGTGCCGACTTGGACGGGTTGTGAACGACGACGACATGCACCTCGTCAAAGAGGTTGCGTGCGCGCTCGACAACGTCCAAGTGTCCCAACGTGACGGGGTCAAACGAACCAGGCACAACGGCAAGTGAGGTCATGCCTCCAGCGTAATCGCGAGGGCGTCGCCTGTCAGTTTTTGGCGAGAAATTCTCGCTCGCGCTGTGACAGTCGACGCTCGAGCGCCTCTTTGAGTGCCGTGTGATTCTCAAGGGTGGGGTCGGCGTCGAGAACGGCTTGAGCGTGAGTTCGTGCGGCCTCGATGACGGGACCGTCGACAGTGACGCGAACGAGCACGAGCCCGCTTCGACCTCCGGACTGGTTCTCGCCGAGCACGTCTCCCTCTCGGCGCAGTTCGAGGTCCTTCTGGGCGAGTTCGAACCCATCGAGGGTAGACGCGACCGCCTCCACGCGAGCGCGAGCAAGGGTGCTCTCGTCCGCGTACGTGACGAACAGCGCGAGTCCCGGTACCCCGCCACGACCGACGCGACCGCGAAGTTGGTGCAATTGACTAACACCGAACCGGTCGGCATCGAGAACCACCATCGTCGAGGCGTTGGGCACGTCGACACCAACCTCTATAACGGTCGTCGCCACTAGGACATCGATCTCTCCCGCGGCGAATGCCCGCATGACGGTGTCCTTCTCCTCACCGGACAATCGACCGTGAATCATCTCGACGCGACGAGTCGGCAGCGCGGCACGCACGACCGGCAGAATCTCGGTGACACTCGCCCTGGGCGTCGCGGCGGGGACGTCATCCACCAGGTCGGCGTCCGCATCCGACGTCGTTGCATCGATTGCGGAGCAGACGACAAATCCCTGTCGTCCGGCATCGACCTCTTCACCGAGCCTCGTCCAGACCCGCGAAATCCACGAAGGGTGGTCGACGAGTGGCACAACGTGGGAAGTGATCGGGGCTCGGCCCGCGGGAAGCGTCCGAATAGTTGAAATGTCCAAGTCACCGAAAACGGTCATGGCGACGGTCCGGGGAATCGGCGTCGCCGTCAGAACGAGAACGTGCGGCGCGTTTCCTTTGCGCTTGAGGGTGTCACGTTGTTCCACCCCGAAGCGATGTTGTTCGTCGATCACGACGAGGGCAAGTTCGTTGAACTGGACGGCGTCCGCCAAGAGAGCGTGTGTCCCGATGACGATTCGCGACGCACCACTCGCGACCGCGAGTTGCGCGCGCTTTTTGGCTGCGGCGGGAAGGCTCCCCACCAGCAGCGTCGGGTTGAGTTCAGCAGCGAGTTCGCCGAGCACCTGTGTGATCGACCGCGCGTGTTGCGTCGCCAAGACTTCGGTCGGCGCAATGAGGGCGGCTTGCCCGCCATCCTCAATTGCCGTCAGCATCGCGCGAATTGCCACGAGTGTCTTGCCGGAACCGACCTCACCCTGAACCAGCCGGCTCATCGGTTGGGCGCGGGCCATGTCCTCGTCGATTTCCCTTCCGACCGTCGCCTGATCGGCGGTGAGCGTGTAGGGCAGTGCCCCATCGAATTGCGCTCGGAGTGCACCAGGTGTTCGTGGCATCGACACCGCCTCGGCGGCGCGTGCCCGGTCCCTCAACAGGGCCGTCTGGACCAGGAACGCCTCGTGGAACCGAAGCGTCTCGCGGGCGGCGCGCCACTCAGCGTGTTCGCTCGGACGGTGAATATGGCGAAGCGCATCGGAGTAGGACGAGAGTCCACGTTCCACACGAACCGGTTCGGGGAGTGGGTCATCGAGTTCGGGAAGCACGTCGATGACAACCCCGACGGCCTTCGCGATTTGCCACGACGCGACCGTGCTCGTCGCGGGATAAATAGGAATGGGCGTCTTCGCCCAGATTTCCGCGACCTCGTCCGACACCGACTCGTCGTCGTCGAACAGTTCATAATCGGGGTGGGTGAGTTGACGCTGGCCGCGGAATTCGCCGACCTTTCCCGCGAAAATTCCCCGAGCACCCCGGCGAAGCGTGTTCGCCCGCCAGGCCTGATTGAAAAACGTCAGCGACAGCGTTCCGGTTCCGTCCGAAATGACAACCTCGAGCAGGGAGCCCTTGCGGCCGTTCATCGGCCGATTGTTCACGCGAACGACCTCGGCGACAATAGTCACCGACTCGTCAATCGGCAACGAATCGAGCGCGGTCAATTCACCGCGTTCGGCGTAGCGGCGTGGAAAGTGACCTAACAGACCGCCCACCGTGTCGAAGCCAAACGCCTTCGTCAACGCCTTCGCCGTGCGATCACCGAGGACCCGAGCGAGCGGGGTGTCGAGAAACGCGGCGGAATCAGTCACGCATTTACGCTACCGCCGCCACACGACGGTTCTGGGGATTGCCCCTGCGGTCGCTAGCCTTGAGACGTGACACGAATTATTGCGGGGGCCGCGCGGGGTCGAAAACTGACCGTGCCCGCGACGGGGACCCGACCGACCGCGGACCGAGTTCGCGAAGCGGTATTTTCACGATTCGACGCACTGTCGACCATCACGGGACGTTCGGTTCTTGACCTCTACGCGGGATCAGGAGCCGTGGGGCTCGAAGCCGCTTCGCGGGGGGCGGCCCGTGTCGTTCTCGTCGACAATTCGGAAAAGGCTGTTCGGGTGATGACGAAAAACACCGCGCTCGTCGCGCCTTCGGTGCCGGATTGTGCGATTCACGTGCACCGATCGTCCGTTGCTGGGTATGTCGGCGCGAGCGGCGAAACGTGGGACATCGTCTTCATTGATCCGCCCTACGAAATGGCCAACGACGCGCTCGTCGCGACATTGACGCTTCTGTTACCCCGCCTGTCCGCGGACGCTGTCATCGCGATCGAACGAGCGGGGCGCGACCCCGAGCCCGACTGGCCAACGGGATACAGCGTGCTTACTCCGAAAGATTACGGCGAGACCCGCGTTTATTGGTTGGAGGTCGCCGAGTAGTCGGCGAACGGATCCCAGCCGCCACGCGCATCGAAAACGACACCGTCCACGAGGACGCCATCACCCGGCGCAACGCGACCGATAACGCGAAATTCTGGGGGAATGGTCGCGTTCACGGGGAAACACGCGAGCATGGCGTGGTCTTCCCCACCCGTCAGTGCATCCAAGTCACCGATGGACGCGAGGTCGAAATCGATCGCCACGCCGCTCGCGTTGGCAATTCGCCGCGCATCCAACACGAGTCCGTCGCTGACGTCCATCATCGCCGTTGCCCCCGCGAGTGCCGCGACGCGTCCCGCACCGATGGGCGGCTCGGGACGAAGTTGCGCGGAAACCTCAACCGGGTGCGCCGCCCACGCCGCGGCGACGGCGGCCGGGTCAATGTTCCCGTCCGAGTCGACCGCGCGGTCAAAGAGAATATCCAGACCTCGTTTTGCGAGGCCGAGCTGGCCCGCTACGGCAACCACGTTGCCGATGGACGCGCCCGATCGGGTGACGGGTTCGACTCCGTCACATTCACCCAGTGCGGTCACGGCGAGCATCACGATTGGTGCCGTCGAGAGGTCGCCTCCAACCACACCGCAACCCGGTGCGAGGGCCGTCGCGGCGTCGTAAAACCCCCGCGCGATGTGCTCGACGAATCGAACCGTGGTGTCAGCGGGTGCGGCGAGTCCGACGACGAGGGACGTGGGTGTTCCGCCCATCGCCGCGATGTCGGCAAGGTTCGTCGCGCACGCCTTCCAGCCGATGTCATAGCCCGTCGACAGTCCGATCCGAAAATCGGGACCTTCGATCAACAAATCTGTCGTGACCGCAACGCGACCGTCCGGCACCGCGATAATCGCGCAGTCATCACCCGGACCAAGCACCGCGCGCCGAGACTCGGGCAACAACGGGAAAATGCGGGCCAGGGTCGCGCCCTCGCCCACGTCACCGATAGTCGGACCTGTCTCGCTCACGGTTCAACGGTAGCCTGAAAGCGATGCGTGCACGATTCCTTTTCCCCAGTTTCGCCCTCCTCGGGGTGTTGTCCGGTTGCGCCGGGACGGTACCGCTCACGCCCGCCGATGACGCAAACAACCCGAAATGTGCCGAGGTCATGGTGCGTCTTCCGGACTCCGTTGCGGGCCAAGCGCGTCGGTCAACGAACGCGCAATCAACGGCCGCGTGGGGCGACCCATCCAGCGTGATCCTGCGCTGCGGAATTCCGGATACAGGTCCCTCCGCACTCCCCTGTTTCACCGTTGACGCGATTGATTGGCTTCGGGACGACACGAACGACCCTCGGTTCACGTTCCTCACCTTTGGTCGAGACCCCGCGGTCGAGGTCCTCGTAGATTCGACCGTCGTGAGCGGAACGACCGCGCTGTCAGACCTCGCATCGGCCGTCGGCACGCTCGAGCCGACGCGGGTGTGTGCCGACGCGACGGACGTGTTCGGAAACTAGGGCCGGCCGGAAGTGTCTGCGGGACAATCCTCAGTCCCCGCTTTCCCCGCGTCGCCTCTCAATTACGTTTTTGGAAACCGTTTCTCTCAAAAACCGCGTTTTAGGTAACCAAACATGAACTTTTGCCTTCTACAGGCCTCTAGGTTCATTTTGGTTTCCAGAAACGAGGCAATTGGGCAAAACGGTTTCCAAAAACGTAAAAGAGGCGCGTTCGACGGGAAGGGCTAGTTCAGGCCGAGAAGCTTCGACGAGATCCCACCGGCAGCGCGCAGCGCGACACCGCCACCGTGTCCCGCTTGAGGGAAGACGACGCGACGATCGCGTGCCTCGGCGAGAGCATCGCGCAAAACAGTCAGAGCGGGATGTTTCGGTGCCCACAGATACAGCGACAGCGCACCCGGAATCGAGTTGACTTCGTTGACGAACAGTTCGCCCTTTTTCTCGTCCAACAACAGGTCGACGCGAACGAGACCGGTCAGTCGCGTGACATCGGCGACCGCGCGAGCGAGTTCCGCTGCGCGTTCGTGAATCTTCGCCGGATAGTTCGCCGGGAATTCGCGCGGGGCACTCGAGAGTCCAGCGTCCGAACCGGCTCCACCGGCGAGGTACTTCTCGGCATAGGAATACAGTCCCGATTCGTCGCCGCCACGAAGCGGCTTCTCGAGATCGGTCAGCTCAACCGAAGGGAAGGTGCGGAACCCAATGTTGAGGTCGACGAGATACGGCCGATATGGCTCCAACACCGCGCCGTTCTTGAGATGCGGGCTGTTCTGCGCGAGTGCCCGCGCCGACGCGAGGTCCTCCGCAATCTCGATTCCGATGGACGAGCCGCCGAATCGTGGCTTGACGATGTACGGACCCGCGAAGCCGGGCTCGGTCGTCGCCGAAACCGCGCGTCGGGGAAGCGTCGGGATTCCGGCGGATTCCATGAGCCCACCGAAGGCGAGCTTGTCCATCCCCACTGCGCCCGCGAAAAGGGTCGACCCCGTCGCGGGGATTCCCATCGCATCGAAAATTGCTGCGGCACCGCCACCCTCGCCGATTCCACCGTGCAAACACAGCAGCGCGGCGTCAATGTCGAGAGCGCCGTTTCCAAAAGATTTCTTTGCGTAGAAGCCGGGCTCGGGTGCCAGTCGCACCTCGAGTTGCTTGGCAGACTTCGGTGCCCCTTCGAGATAGTCCTTCGCTTCGGTGCCGTTCGGCACGAGGAACCACTCACCGGACGGCGCCCAATAGATGGGATGAACCGAGTCGCCACCGTCAGTCAGCACCCGCTCGGCCTGAAGTCCGGTGAGAATCGAAATCTCGTGTTCGGGGCTCGGCCCGCCGAAAACCACGGCCCAGGGTCGTGAGGCGCTCATCGGATTCCCGTCTGGCTCCCCTGCCCCGGAAGCCGGCATTTACGCGTAATGATCGGGCAGGTCGTTTTCGACAAGAATAACGCCCGAAGCGCCAGCGCGTTCGAGGGCGGCGGCCATGGCGGCGGGCCTGTCGGCGAAAACCTGTGCGGACGAGTGCCCCGCGACGAGTGCCTTACGGTTCGTGTAACCGACGACGAACAGTTCGCCACCAACAGCCGAAACCTGCCCAGCGAGGTCACGATTGCGATCGAATTGCACCTGACCGAGCTCGATCATGCCCGGGGTGACAACGATGAAGGGGCCTTTCCGTTCGGCGGCCATCGCTGCTCCGCCTTCGACTGCGCGCGCTGCGCCGACCGGATTCGCGTTGTACGAGTCGTCGATGATGATCGCACCGCTCGGAGCCTGCTGTGGCTCTGCACGGTGAGCCGCGGTCGGCAGGTTGCCGAGTCTCGGCGCGAGAACCGCGAGAGGAACGTCGAGTGCGTGGGCGATCCCGACCGCGACGGCGATGTTAACCGCATGTCCAACGCTCGAGATTTGAACGGGGATGGTGTCCTTGCCGATGGTGACGGTTCCCTTCGTAGGGTCAACGGTCACGTCGGCTTTCGTACCACTGGCGCTCACGCGAATGACACGTTTACCCTCGGCCTCACATCGGTTCGCGAGCGTTGCGAGATCGAGGTCATCAATGGGCAACACGACCGTCTTGGCGCTCTCGACGATCTCGCTCTTGGCTCGAAGAATTGCGGCACGGCTTCCCAAACGTTCCAGGTGTGCCTCGCCAATCGTCGTGATGGCGGCGATACCGGGCGGGAACAAACTCGACAATTCGCGGATCTCGCCCTCGCCGTACATGCCCATTTCTGCAACGAACACCTCGGTTCCCGGGGTCAGCTTGTCGTTGACGGCACGCGAGAGGCCGAGCAGATTGTTGAACGACGCCGGACTCGGCACGACGGAATACTTCGCGGAAACGAGGTGCGCGATGTATCCCTTGGTTGACGTCTTGCCATACGAACCCGTCACAGCGACGACCGTCGGGTTCACCTGGCGAAGTTTCTTTTGTGCCGCGACGAGCCACTTTTTCGACAGGGACTTCTCGATCGGCGCTGCGATGACTAGAGCGATGTCCATCACTCCCGGTGCGGCGAATCCGAACAGCACAATCGCGTAGGACAGGCTGAGCGAGCTGAGGACGAACATCAGGGTCCACCCGAGAATCAGCCACAACGCCGACAGCCGGCGAAGCCTCGCGGTCCACTGAAGCGGAGACGACGTCCCGCGGAATCGAAGTCCCCACGGCCACAACGGGATCAGGATGAACAAGACGAGCGGAAGGGCGATTGTCGCCCACAACGGTTCCGCCGAAATCGATGGGCCGGCGAACTCGAGAACCGCCGCGACGAGAATCGGCCACCAGGACACGGGCCGCGCACGACCCCACCCGATGGCGATTCGTGTTGTCCATCCCGCGATGTAGTGCTCGCGCTGCGCGACGCGAAGCCACTTGAACCCGATGGCAACAGGAAGAACGGCGATGATCGCCCAGGACATGACATCGATCATGCGAGTGCCTCCTCGACGGCTGTGCGCACGGCGGCACCCAACACCGGTGTCAACAGGTGTGCCTCACCCGGAACGACCGTCCAGTGCGATCCACGGATTCGCTCCGCTGCCACTTTTCCCGCAGCAGTGGGCGCTGCGGTGTCGTTCTCGCCCCACACGAGCCACGTTGGCGCGTTGATTCGCGCCAAGTCGTCATCGTAGTTCTCGTTGACCGTCTTCACCATGATGTCGCGCATGATGCCCTGCGCGGCGTTGTAGTCGGCGCTGCCCGCCTTTGCGCGACGAGCCTCCATCACCGAATCGGTAATGAGCCCGATCCGATTGAGCGACTTCGCGATTCGATAGGACATCGTGGGTTTCGCCGCGGGGGCGAGACGAACGAGCGGCGCGCCGGTCAACACCAGCGCTTTCACCGATTCCGGTCGCGTCGCCGCAAGTCGCACGGCGATGCGCCCACCGAACGAATGCCCGACGACGACAACCGGTCCGAGAGGTTCAATCGCGTCGGCAACGAGCCGCGCGTAGTCATCGGTTCCCCACACCGTGACGGGGGCGCCCGCTGGACCGAAGCCCGGCAGGTGAATGGCGAGGGCGTCGAGCCCCGCCAACAATCCTGAAAAGTCGGCACCCGTTCGACCCCAGCCGTGAAGCGCGACGACTCGCGCGGGCGACCCTCCGATTCGCTCGGCGAGCACCCGGCCGTCAGCCAGAGCCTGAATCGCCACCTATTCCTCCGACGGGATCTCGGAGTCGGTTGCGAGGTGGGGAGCCAACTCGCGCGGGTCGAGAGTTCCGTGGAGCACCTGTTGGACCTGCGCCACGATGGGCATGGAAACACCCTTGGCCTTGGCCAGGGTCAAAATCGGGTCGACCGACGACAGTCCTTCGGCGGTTTGATCCATCTGGCGTTTGACCATTTCGAAGGAATATCCCTGTCCGAGTAGTCGCCCGGCGGTGTTGTTTCGCGAAAGCGGCGACTCGCACGTTGCAATCAGGTCGCCGAGCCCCGCGAGTCCCCACATCGTCTCGGGTCGCGCACCATACGCCGACGCGAATGCCGACAGTTCCGCGAGACCGCGGGTGATGATGGACGCCTTCGTGTTGTCGCCGTAACCGACACCGTCGGCGATTCCGACGGCGACGGCGATGAGGTTTTTCAGAACCCCGCCAAATTCCGTCCCGATCACGTCGGTGTTCGTCATGGTCGTGAAATAGTCGTTGCGGCAGGTCGCGGCGATTCCCACGGCCGTGTCGAGGTTCGTCGACGACACCGCCGACGCGGTCGGCTCTTCCTTCGCGAGCTCGAGTGCGAGGTTCGGGCCCGAAACCACAGCGATACGGTCTTCGTCAATGCCCGCAACCTCGCGTATGACTTCGCTCATCCGAAGCCCCGATGCTCGTTCGACACCTTTCATGAGCGACACCACGGGCACGCTGTCCCCCAGCAAACCGTGAATTTCGCCTAAGACCGTTCGCACCGACTGAGATGGGACGGACAAATAGACCTCGTCGACGCCCGCGAGTGTGACGGCTAGCGAGGTGGACGCACTGATCGACAGTGGCAGATTGACGCGCTGCAAATAAGTGGTGTTCCGGTGAGTCTCGTTGATCTCGCGGGCGATTTCGTCACGCCTCGCCCACAAGTGGACGTCGGCCCCGCCGTCCGCGAGTACCTTGGCGAACGTTGTTCCCCACGCACCGGCGCCGAGCATGGCGACGGTGGTCATTTAAATTTCCCCGTTGTCGTTTGATTGTGTTCGACCGGATCCCAGCGTTTGACCGGTGGCGTTGCGCCACGCAACTGCCCTTGTAATTCGGCGATGGCGGTCATCAGAATTTCGGTGGCTTGTGTCAATTTCTTTTGATCGAGCGTCGTGCCAGCGAACGCCGACAGGTCGATGGGTTTTCCAATGAGAACGGTAATCGGCGTCGGCGGGAACAGTTTGATCTTCCCCGAATACCGCGGCATGAGGTCGGCGGTGCCCCAGTGCGCGGCCGGAATGAGCGGAATTCCCGCATCGAGTGCCATGCGAACAGCACCCGTCTTGCCACGCATCGGCCAGAGGTCGGGATCGCGAGTGAGGGAACCCTCCGGATAGATGATGATGCCGCCACCGGTTTCCGCGAGTGAACGCGCCGCCTTCATCGGACCGAGTGCTCGTTGCTGTCCGGCACGATCGACCGGAATCTGGCCGAGCCCGCGAAGGATGCTGCCCAAGACGGGGACTCGAAAGAGCGACTCTTTCGCCATGAATCGAGGAGTTCGGCCCGCTTTCCACAGGCCAATCCCCATCACTACGGGGTCGATTGCGCTGAAGTGGCAGGGCGCAAGAATAAACCCGCCCGTCGCCGGGATGTTTTCGGAGCCACGAACCGTGATGCGCGAGATGAGCGCCATGAGCGGCAACGCGAAACCCGCGGTGATGCGCCACCGTATTGTCTTATCGCTCGTCGACATCGTGCTCCTTTGTGCGAAAGCCTAGTCGGCGAGTTCGAAGTCAGCGCCGAGGTCGCGTAGTTTGTCGATGAAGTGCTCGTATCCTCGCGCGATGATTCCGACGTTAGAGATCGTGCTCGTTCCCGTCGCGGCGAGAGCAGCGATGAGGTGCGAGAAACCGCCACGCAAGTCGGGGACGCGAATGTCGGCACCGTGAAGCGGAGTCGGTCCCATGATGACCGCCGCTTGCTCGAGAGCGCGGCGCGGAACACGGCGGGTGATCGACGCAATTCCGTCCTGATGAACGACGATGTCAGCCCCCATTTTGTTGAGCGACTCGGTGAATCCGAAACGATTCTCGTACACGGTCTCGTGAACGATGGACGTTCCCTCGGCCTGGGTCAGAGCGACGACCAGTGGTTGCTGCCAATCCGTCATGAAGCCGGGGTGGACGTCGGTCTCGACGACAACAGGCTTGAGAGTTCCGCCCGGATGACGGAAGCGAATGCCGTCCTCGTGGACCTCGAAATCTCCACCCACCTTTCGGAAGACATTGAGGAAGGTCAGTAGTTCCTGTTGTTTGGCGCCGACGACAAAGATGTCGCCCTTGGTGACCAGAGCAGCCGCGGCCCAGGACGCCGCTTCGTTACGGTCGAACAACGAGCGGTGCTGGTACCCGTGCAGTTTCTCGACGCCTTCGATGAAGATGGTGCGGTTCGGTTCGATCCAGATGACGGCACCCATCTTTTGCAAGATGGCGATGAGGTCCATGATCTCGGGTTCGATCGCGGCATTCTTCAGTTCGGTGACGCCCTCCGCGCGCACCGCGGTGAGCAGCACCTGTTCCGTCGCGCCGACCGAGGGGAACGGAAGCTCGATGTGTGCGCCCTTGAGTCGTTCGGGCGCGGTGAGGTGAATTCCCTGCGGAAGTTTGGTGACGACCGCGCCGAACGCCCGGAGCGCATCGAGGTGGAAGTTGATGGGGCGATCGCCGATGCGACACCCTCCAAGGTCGGGGATGAAAGCCTCGCCCAGTTGGTGAAGGAGAGGGCCGCAGAACAGAATCGGAATACGGCTTGAGCCGGCGTGTGCGTCGATCTCGGCGAAGTGAGCACTCGTGACGTTGGTCGGGTCGAGCGTCAATTCGCCCTCGGCCGAATCCGTGACGTGAACGCCGTGCGCCTCAAGGAGCCCACGAACGATGGCGACGTCGGAAATGTTCGGCACGTCACGCAGGATGGACGGCGAATCTGCGAGAAGAGCGGCCACCATCGCCTTGGTCACCAGGTTTTTTGCACCGCGCACATCGACCCGGCCGTGCAGCGGTTTCCCCCCGCGAATGATGAGCGTGTCACCCGAGAGGCCAACCTTCGCGCCCTGGCGGCGCGCGTCGTCGTCGTGTTCGCTCATCGTGCCGGCAACGTCGTCGGGCGCCACGATTCGCGGCGGGATTCGAATGAGTCGATGTCTTCGGCGTGACGGAGAGTCAACCCGATATCGTCAAGGCCCTCCATGAGGCGCCAACGGGTGTAATCGTCGATTTCGAACGTACTAGTCACACTTCCGCACGATACCGTTCGGGACTCCACATCGACCGTCACCTCGGTCCCGGGGGTGGCTTCGAGTTCCGCCCAGATTCGCTCAATCACGTCATCCGGAACGACCGCAGCCACGAGACCCTGCTTGCCCGAATTCCCACGGAAGATGTCACCGAACCGCGGAGAGACAACTGCCTGAAAGCCAAAGTCCCGAAGAGCCCACACCGCGTGTTCGCGGGACGATCCGGTTCCGAAGTCTGTTCCGGCGACGAGGACCGTGCCGTGTGAATACGGTTCCTGGTTGAGGACAAATTCGGGATCGTGGCGCCAACGCTCAAAAAGCGCATCCTCGAAACCCGTCTTGGTTACGCGTTTGAGAAATTCGGCGGGGATGATCTGGTCGGTATCCACGTTCGTGCGACGAAGCGGCACGCCAATCCCCGTGATGGTCGTTACTTTGTCCACGGCTACTCCACATCCCAGGGGCTCGCGAGGGTTCCGCGAATCGCGGTCGCTGCCGCAACCAGTGGCGACACCAAATGTGTGCGACCGCCCTTGCCCTGTCGTCCTTCAAAGTTTCGGTTCGACGTAGAGGCACAACGCTCACCCGGTTGAAGCTGATCGGGGTTCATTCCGAGGCACATCGAACATCCCGCGAATCGCCATTCCCCGCCAAAGTCGGTGACGATCTTGTCGATGCCTTCGGATTCCGCTTCACGACGAACTCGTGCGGACCCGGGAACCACCATGAGTTTGACACCGTCAGCAAGTTTCTTTCCCTTGATGACGCTCGCGAACGCGCGAAGATCTTCGATTCGAGAATTCGTGCACGAGCCCATGAACACGTGGTCGACACGGATGTCTTTCATCGGGGTTCCCGGTTCAAGGTCCATGTACTCGAGGGCGCGTTCGGCGTTGGCACGTTCATTCGGGTCGGCGATATCGGCGGGGTTGGGAACCGATTCTGACAACGCAACGCCCTGTCCGGGGTTGGTTCCCCACGTCACAAATGGCTCAAGCGCATCCGCATCGAGTACGACCTCGGCGTCAAACACCGCACCCTCGTCGGTCGGGAGGGTTTTCCAATATTCGACGGCGGCGTCCCAATCGGCACCCTGCGGGGCGTGTGGGCGGCCCTTCAGGTAATCGAACGTTGTTTGATCCGGTGCGACCATTCCAGCCCGCGCACCCGCCTCAATCGACATATTGCAGATCGTCATGCGACCCTCCATCGAGAGTTCACGAATGGCGCTCCCGCGATATTCGAGCACGTAGCCTTGACCGCCACCCGTGCCGATTTTGGCGATGACCGCGAGGATGATGTCTTTCGCCGTGACCCCGGGACGAAGGTGTCCGTTGACCGTGATCGACGTCGTCTTAAAAGGAGTGAGGGGCAGGGTCTGCGTTGCAAGGACGTGTTCGACCTCGGAGGTCCCGATGCCGAATGCCATCGCGCCGAATGCGCCGTGCGTCGACGTGTGGCTGTCACCGCAGACGACGGTAATTCCCGGCATCGTGAGTCCCAATTGTGGACCCACGACGTGCACAATGCCCTGCTCGATATCCCCGAGCGAGTGGAGGCGAATTCCGAATTCCTTCGCGTTCGCGCGCAACGTGTCGATTTGGGTGCGCGAAATCGGGTCGGCGATTTGCGCGCCGATGTTGAGCGTCGGAGTGTTGTGGTCCTCTGTGGCGATTGTCAGGTCGGGACGGCGAACAGACCGCCCCGCCATTCGCAGTCCGTCAAACGCCTGCGGACTCGTCACCTCGTGAACGAGGTGAAGATCGATGTAGATGAGGTCGGGCTCACCATTTTCGCCCTTGACGACGAGGTGGTCGTCCCACACCTTTTCGGCGAGGGTGCGAGGTCGGGTGTCGGCGTTCATCCGACCCAGTTTATCAGCGCGCGCGAGGCTATTTTTCGGTCTGCTCGCGTCGCGTACGCGCAAGACTCGCGACCACGGCAACAGTCAGGGTGGCCACAATCACGACGAGCGACAGCCAGGTCGGGATCTCGGGAACCAGTTCGACGTGATGCCCGTCATTGATGAATGGCAGTTCGTTGAGGTGCAACGCGTGGTTGACCAGTTTGAATCCGATGAACGCAAGAATCGCCGCAATACCATGACCCAGATAGTGGAGACGATCGATGAGGTCTCCCAGCAAGAAATAGAGCTGTCGGAGCCCCATCAGCGCGAAGATGTTCGTTGAGAACACGAGGAACGGGCTCGTCGTAATGCCGAAAATCGCGGGAATCGAGTCCAGCGCGAAGATGAGGTCGATTGTTCCAAGTGAGACGAGAACCAGAATTGCCGGGGTCAAGAATCGCTGACCATTGACCATCGTTCGCCAGCGATCGGTGTCACGCCATTCCGGGTGGACCCGCAACACCTTTTTGAGCCACGTCATGACGGCGTTGTCCTCGCCACTTCCGTGTTCGTCCTTTTCGCGTAATTGCTGGATAGCGACGTAGACGAGGTAGGCGCCGAACAGGTAGAACAGCCACGAATAACTTTCCAGCAGCGCAGCACCCAACATGATGAAAATCGCGCGGAACACGAGCGCAAGGACGATTCCCAACATGAGCAGTTCCTGTTGCATCTGTTTGGGGACGCGGAACTGGCTCATGATGATGAGGAATACGAAAACATTGTCCGCGGACAAACTGTATTCGGTCAACCAGCCGGCAAAGAACTGCAGGCTGAGCTCGGGGCCATTGAGCCCGGACGAGTTCGCGACGCCCAAAACGATGAGCCCAAAAACGATTGCGAGACTCACATAAAACGTGATCCAGAGTGCGGCTTCGCGCGTCGAGGGGATGTGGGGGCGGCGAACAACCAAGTACAAATCGAACAGCAGAATCGCGACCATCGACGCATACGCGGTGATCTCAAACCACATCGGGAACGTGTTATCCATTGTCGGGAAAGACTATCAGCGGGTGGCGCTCTGGTTTGAAACCGATGCACAACGCCCCCGACGGGGAACCGTCGAGGGCGAGTTGTGACCCCAGCGGGATTCGAACCCGCGTTACCGCCGTGAGAGGGCAGCGTACTAGGCCGCTATACGATGGGGCCGAACACAACTGGACAAGTATCGCACAGGCATCGAAGCCCGCGCAAACCGATGGTCTAGGGGCGCGTATCGAGCACGGGAAGCGCCTTGGGTGCTACCTCGATGTCCATCGGAAGTGCGGCGATGCGTTCGCCGTCGCTGTACCCAACGAGGTTGGGCGAATCAAGTCGGAACTTTTTGCCCTGACGGATGACGACCCGCGGGTCGGTCACGTGAGTCCCTTTGAAAACCTTCGGGTAGATGCGGATGAAGTCGAATCGCGACAGCGGTCGAACCATCATGATGTCGAGAAGACCGTCATCCGGCTTCGCCTCGGGACAAATCAGCATGCCGCCGCCGTATTGACTGTTGTTGGCGATGGTCGTGAGTATCGCCTGTTCCGTGGTCGTCTCGCCATCGATGGTCACGGTGTAGTGGATCGGTTTCAGTTTGGCCAGTTCGATGAGCATCGCGACCGTGTACCGCGAGGGTCCCTTGGGGAACGCGAGGTGATTGACGGTCTCGTTGACAAGCGCGTCAAATCCAGCGGACATCGTCGAGCAGAACCAACGCGAACCGCCCTGCCACGTCATGAGGCCGGCGTCGATCTTCCGCGTGGGCTTATCAAGCGATTCAATGAGACGGGCAATGGCCCCATCGATATCGCCGATTGGCATCCCCAAAATTCCCTGAGCGGTGTCATTCCCGGTTCCGCTCGGCAGAATCCCCAGCGGGGTGTCGGTGTTGACGCACACATTGGTCCCCAGCTGGGCCGTGCCGTCACCACCAACAACGATCAGGGCGTCGATCCCGTCGGCGACCGATTGTCGGGCCAACGCCTCGAGGTGCTCGTAAGAATCTGTCGTCAATTCGACAACGCGGCGACCAGTGGCACGGAGTGCTTCGACCAAACGATGCCCGTATTCACGGTGAGCGCCCTGTGCTGCGCTGGGGTTTACCGCCACCGCAATGTGTTGGCGCGACAACGTTGTCATTCCGAAAGGGTAGCGTAATCGCCCGATAATTCGAGGAAATCAGTGCTGGGGTGCCTGGACTCGAACCAAGAACAAAGGTACCAGAAACCTCCGTGTTGCCAATTACACCACACCCCAAGGGCGACCTCGTCGCTCCGCGTTAGCCTACCAAACGGCGACGACCGCGCGAAATTGGGGGTGTCACAGCGAACGACGAAGGGACGCAATACGAGCGAGGCTCGATTCGCGACCGAGGATTTCCATCGATTCAAACAGCGGAGGACTGATCCGGCGGCCCGAAATAGCGGTGCGCACCGAGCCGAATGCGCTGCGAGGCTTGAGTTCGAGTCCTTCAATCAGGCTTGCCCGAAGCGTCTCTTCGATCGCGGTCGTCGACCAATCCGTCAGAGAACTGAGCGCCTCGTGAGCGGCGTCGAGGATCCGTGCCGCATCGCCGTCCAGCGTTGCTCGAGCGTCGTCGGTGACCGTGAGGTCGGCATCCTCGGTAAACAGGAATCGAATCATCTCGGGGATTTCACCCATCAATTGGGTGCGTTCCTGAATGTGCGGGGCAATTTCGGCGAGTCGGGCGAGTTGGTGGCTCGTTGGATTCGGATCGACCAATCCGGAGGCCTGAAGGTACGGCACCGTTCGTTCAACGAACGCGTCGTGAGTCAACAACCGAATGTGGTCCCCATTGATGGACTCCGCTTTTTTCAGATCGAATCGCGCGGGGTTCGGATTGACATCAGCGACATCAAAAGCGGCAACCATCTCGTCAACGGTGAAGATGTCACGGTCCGCGGCGATCGACCATCCGAGCAACGACAGGTAGTTCAGCAGTCCCTCGCGTATAAATCCACGATCACGATGGTGGAAGAGGTTCGACTCAGGGTCACGCTTGGACAGCTTTTTGTTCCCCTCACCCATGACATAGGGCAAGTGACCGAATCGCGGAACGAAGGTCGTCACGCCGGCCTCAATAAGAGCGTGATACAGCGCGATTTGGCGGGGCGTTGATGAGAGAAGGTCCTCGCCGCGCAACACGTGGGTCACCCCCATCAGTGCATCATCGACGGGGTTGACGAAGGTGTACAGCGGTGCGCCGTTCGGTCGAACGACAACGAAGTCCGTCGTCGTCCCGCTAGGAAACGAGATCGGGCCGCGAACGAGGTCGTCGAAACCGAGGTCTTCCTCGGGAACACGGAGACGAAGCGCTGGCTGACGACCCTCCGCGCGGAAGGCGGCGCGTTCGTCGGCGGTGAGATCGCGCTCAAAGTTGTCGTAGCCCATCTTGGGGTCACGGCCCGCCGCGACATTGCGCGCTTCCATCTCTTCGGGGGTGACAAACGATTCATAGAGGTGGCCGGATGCGACGAGCGAATCGATGATGTCGTGGTAAATCGACGTGCGCTGGGACTGACGGTACGGCTCGTGCGGTCCACCCGTGACGACACCTTCGTCCCAGTCGAGGCCGAGCCAACTCAGCGCATCAAGAAGTTGTTCGTAGGATTCCTCGGAGTCGCGCTCCGCGTCCGTGTCTTCGATCCGGAAGATGAACGTGCCACCAACGTGCCGGGCATAGGCCCAGTTGAAAAGGCAGGTTCGAATCAGTCCGACGTGCGGTGTGCCGGTGGGTGACGGGCAAAAGCGGACGCGAATATCGCTGCCGGTTGCGGTCGAGAACGGAGTCTTCATATCTCCGTCAGTCTATTCGGCAGTCTCTCGCGAGCGGAGGGTAACGATGAGTGCGATGAGCGCCGCCGCGGACGCGACAAAGATGAAGGATGCGACCGACAATCCGGAGTATCCAAGGAACATCACGGCTGGGCCGGCGAGCACGCCAGCGAGCGCACCCGAACCGCTCATGACCGCGTCGCTTCGACCCTGAATCGTCAATCGCTTTGGTCCTTGTGACAGTTCACCGATGAGCGCGGAGCCGGCGACCGTATTCGCACTCCAGCCCAAACCGAGCAGGATCAAGCCGACGGTGACGGCGTTGTGGTCCATTGACATCGTCGCCGTGATGAACAGGCTGATTGCGAGCACGGCCTGTCCGAGAATGATCACCGGGATTCGACCGATTTTGTCACTGAGAATTCCGAACACGGGCGACAGCGCGTACATTCCGGCGACGTGCAGTGAAATGACGAACGATGCTTCGCCGACGGTCGCACCCTCGTGTACGAGGTGCACGGGGGTCATCGCCATGACCGCGACCATCGTCGCGTGCCCCAGTCCGATCACCGCGATGGCAAACGGGACAGCGCGGGACAGTTTTGCCGCGGATTTCGCCGCGGATGCCGGGACGGTGACGGGTGGCACGTTCGCCCCGATCCCCCACCAATACATCGCGGCAGCGGATAGTTGTGCGGCGACAGTGAAGATGAATGGACCCGTGAGCTCTGGCATGCCGAGCGCGTCCCCCAACACGACCCCGACGCCGTTCAGGTTGGGTCCGACAATCGCGCCGATTGTGGTCGCCCAGACAACCATCGACAGGTCGCGGCCTCGCGTTTCTGGGGACGAATAGTCCGTCACCGCGAAACGTGCCTGAAGGTTGACGGCACCCCCGACACCGAGACCAAGCAATCCGAGCAACACGAGCGGAAGTGACATCAGCCCGCCCGCGATGATGATCGTGGTTCCGCCGAGGATGGCGATCGAGGCACCGATCGTCAATGCCAAGCGACGCCCGCGACGCATCGCGACTCGGGCGAGAGGGATGGCGGCGACGGCAGAGCCGAGAGTCGACATTGTTGCCGCGAGTCCGGCCGCGGAGTCACCTCCCGCGATGTGCGCAGCGAGGAGTGAGCCGACCGAGACCGCCGAGCCAAGGCCGATCCCGGCGAGGACCTGTCCTGCAACGAGTGCACGGCGAATTCTGCGAATGTCGGTCGTCATCAGGACACGCGGTCATCACGGTTTTTCGCGGGATTGGACAAAGTCCCAATTCCCTCGATTGTGATGTCGACCGTTTGACCGTCGAGGAATCCGCCCAAGCCGGCGGGCGTTCCCGTGCAGATGATGTCACCAGGAAGAAGAGTAAACGCGTTCGTGACGAACGCAATGATTTCGGGGATCTTGTGCGTCATGTCGCCGGTAAATCCGTGTCGGCGCACTTCTCCGTCGACGCGGGTGGTGATCTCGTTGTGCGCAAACGGGTCGAACTCGGTTTCAATCCACGGTCCGATGGGGCAGAACGTATCGAATCCTTTTGCCCGCGCCCACTGTCCGTCGGCAAACATGACGTCGCGTGCCGACACATCGTTCGCGATGGTGTACCCGAACACGACGTCGGCCCAATCCTTTTCGGTGACACGGTGGGCGACCGCACCGATCACCACGGCGAGTTCGCCCTCGTGCACAATCCGGCCGTCGACGGGCGGAAGGATGATGGTGTCCCCCGGGCCAATGACCGCGGTCGGCGGTTTGAGAAAAACGAGGGGTGTCTGCGGTCCTTCGTGATGCATCTCGGCGGCGTGTTCGGCGAAATTCATGCCGACACACACCACCTTGGATGGCGCGACGGGGGCGAGCGGTGTGATCTGCGAAAACGGGACCGTCACGTCGGTCAGGTGAACACCATCGTGAATCGGGTCGCCATCGACGAGCGTGACCACGTCACCGTCGATCACTCCGTATCGAGGTTCGCCGTCATGACGGAACCGAACTACCTTCACAGGCTCAGCCTATCCTCGACCCGACTAGTCGTTCTGGCGCTTGAGACGAGACGCCGCGCGGGCACGCGCGTTCTGTTCGAGCTCGACCTTGCGAATGCGAACCTTCTCAGGGGTTACTTCGACGCATTCGTCCTCACGAGCGAACTCGAGGCACTCCTCGAGCGACATGTCGCGCGGAGGGGTCATCTTCTCGAGCACTTCCGAGGTTGACGAACGAATGTTGTTGAGTTGCTTTTCCTTCGTCACGTTGACGTCCATGTCGTCCGCGCGAGCGTTTTCGCCGACGACCATGCCTTCATAGACCTCGTCACCCGGCTGAACGAAGAACGCCATGCGCTCTTGGAGCGCCATCATCGCGAACGGCGTCGCAACGCCCTGTCGGTCCGACACAATCGAACCGTTCTGGCGGGTGATGATCTGTCCAGCCCAGGGGCCGTAGCCATGCGCAATCGCGTTGGCAATTCCGGTTCCACGCGTAATGGTGAGGAACTCGGTCCGGAATCCAATGAGTCCACGGGACGGAACGATGAATTCCATACGAACCCAGCCGGTGCCATGGTTCGTCATTCCCTCCATGCGGCCCTTTCGAGCAGCGAGGAGTTGGGTGATCGCGCCGAGGTACTCCTCGGGGGCGTCGACGGTGAGGTGCTCGAACGGCTCGTGTGTCGCGCCATCGACCTTCTTGGTGACAACCTGAGGTTTTCCCACGGTGAGTTCAAATCCCTCTCGACGCATGTTTTCGACAAGGATCGCAAGCGCGAGTTCGCCACGACCTTGCACTTCCCACGAATCCGGGCGACCGATGTCGACCAGGCGAACCGACACGTTACCGATGAGCTCACGGTCGAGACGATCCTTGACCATCCGACCGGTGAGCTTGTGTCCCTTGACCTTGCCGACGAGTGGCGACGTGTTGGTTCCGATGGTCATCGAGATCGCGGGCTCGTCCACCGTAATGACGGGAAGTGCGCGCGGGTCATTCATATCGGCAATGGTCTCGCCGATGGTGATGTTTTCGATACCGGCAACGGCGACGATATCCCCGGCCGATGCCTTCTCGGTGGGAATACGTTCGAGTGCTTTCGTCTTGAGCAGCTCCGTGATTCGCACGTTTTCGACGGTCCCGTCGTGCTTCATCCAGGCGACGGTCTGGCCCTTTTTCAATTCGCCGTGGAAAATGCGCAAGAGAGCGATACGTCCGAGGAACGGCGACGCGTCGAGGTTGGTGACGTGTGCCTGCAGCGGGTGGTCGGTGTCAAAGGTCGGTGCGGGGATGTGCTTGAGGATGGCATCAAAGAGCGGCTCAAGGTCATCGTTGTCAGGAAGAGAGCCGTCAGCCGGCCGGTTCCACGACGCGGCGCCATTGCGACCCGACGCGTAGACGATGGGAAGGTCCAGGATGCCGTCGAGGTCGAGGTCAGGAACATCATCGTGAAGGTCCGACGCGAGACCGAGCAA
>Ga0136644_10000113_pt1 | contig 59949 bp, 68 predicted proteins | sample C_130820_EF_Meta_FD_94780 | JGI IMG/M metagenome (GOLD analysis project Ga0136644, IMG submission 94780) | Freshwater microbial communities from Lake Croche, Canada to study carbon cycling - C_130820_EF_MetaG (v2) (version 2) | ecosystem: Environmental > Aquatic > Freshwater > Lake | place...
CAACAGCAAATGTCAGTTCAGGTGCAGCCAGTACCAGCACAACAACTGGTGCTCTAATAGTCGCTGGCGGTGTTGGCGTAGCAGGAAGTATTAATATTGCCACTGGTTCAGTTTTAGATCTAAGCAATGGCGGCGGTACCAGAATTTCTCGCGACGCCTCATCAAATGGTCTTAGACTCGATACTGGATATGTGAATAGGTTATTTGTCAATGATAATGGTAATATAATAATCACTTCAACCACTGCAAGTTCTAACACAACAACTGGTGCTTTAGTTGTTCGGGGTGGTGTTGGTATAGCTGGAAATCTCAACATTGGTGGCAATCTCACTGTAGGACCTTATACTGAAACAAATTATCTAGCCACTGTGGGTACCTTGATGCGTGGAGGCGCTATTCAGGGAGGCATACTCCTGGCTGGCATTGTTGGTTCTGACGCGACCACAAGGGCCACTGCGTATGACACGTACATACAAACATCGGCATCGGTCGCATCCTACACCGTGCCAACATTAATTCATTATAGAGCATCACAAGGTGCTTTTGGTGCAGGATCAAGCGTGGCGAGTCAACTTGGATTTTATGCTGATAACTCCCTTCAAAATGCTGGATCTAATTATGGTTTCTTTTCAACTATTCCGTTGGGTACTTCAAATTATGCATTCTACGGCTCTGGTACAGCAAGTAGTTTTTTCAACGGTAACGTAGGCATAAAGAAATTACCAACTATTGAATTAGATGTTGCTGGCTCCGGTGCTGTATCAGGTAACTTATACATAGGTTCAATCGCACAGAACAGAGCAAATTTACAAGTAGGCGGGGGTACATTAGGTACTTCAGCCGGCAATTCTCTAACAATTGCTGAAATGTATCATAACAATGGAAATGCAGGTTATTTAAGATTTACTGCAAATAGAAATGCCAATGGCACTGATTGGAACACAGCTAGTTTCCGTATACAGAAACGAACTGATGTAACAGACCAGGGATATATCGAATTTAATCCACTAGGCGATATATATGGCATAGCATTGGGGTCCGGTAGCACAGAAAGAATGCGAATTGCTCAATCGGGTTATGTAGGCATTAATAATAAATCGCCAGATGTTATGTTTCACGTTAAAGATACAAATTCAATTATCAAATCTGAAGGCACGGCTGGTTATGGATCTTTTGCAGCAAAAAGTTCAGGCACAAACCCTGCTTACGTATTTTTTCAAAATGCAACTTCGGGTGAGCTTGGTAGAGTTTATGGTATTGATCCTGGGATTTTAGCGTTTGCAACGGGCACCTCAGCTGCTGAAAGAATGCGAATTGATGCTGGCGGTAACGTTGCAATCGGAACAAGCACCACCGGACAAATAAGATTAACAGTTGCTGCGGCTGATCCTGCGGTTACCACTTTGATTTCGGGTACATCCAAAGGCATTATATTTTATACCAGTACCGGAGGATCAGCTATAGAAGGCAGAGATTACAGTGGTGTAACATCCTATCAACCTTTGAATATTGGCGGTTCCACTGTTAACTTTACTTCAGCAGGAACATCAAAAGCGTATGTTGATTCAAATGGCTTGACTGTTACCGGCTCTCTTGTCGCCAGTTCATCTGCAGTTAGTAGCAGCACAACCTCTGGTGCTCTGGTAGTCACAGGTGGTGTTGGCGTAGGTGGTGTAGTTCAGGTAGGCGGTAATATAGTTGCTGCATCAACCACACCAAGTAGCAGCACAAATACCGGCGCTTTGGTAGTCAAAGGCGGTGTCGGCATATCTGGTGCAGTATACACAGGCAGTACTGTTATTGCATCAGGTAATATAGTTGCTGCTGCGACTACTTCGAGTATTGATACAACCTCTGGTGCATTGATAGTCAAAGGCGGTGTCGGCATATCTGGTGCAGTATACACAGGCAGTACTGTTATTGCATCAGGTAATATAGTTGCTGCTGCAGGTACACCAAGTATTAATAGTACAACTTCTGGTGCATTGGTAGTCAAAGGCGGCGCGGGTATAAGCGGTAATTTAAATGTTGGCTATGGTTTAACCGTTGGCTATGGTTTAACCGTTGGCTATGATGCAACCATTGGTTACGGTTTAACCGTTGGCTATGGTTTAACCGTTGGAACTGCTGGCAGTTCCAACGGAAACATAGTTGCTGCTGCAGGTACACCAAGTACTAGTACTACAACTGGTGATCTGGTAGCTGTTGGGGGTGCAGGTGTTGCAGGCGATCTCAATGTTGGCGGTGTGCTCACAGTAGGACCTCATGCACAAGTCACTACAAATTCATTGACAATAGCTGGCACTACAACAGACAGCACTTCATCTCCTCTCTACACATATGACAGCGCCGGCGCAAGTATTTTTCAAGTGAGATCTGATGGTGGTTTATTTTGCAATGGTGCCAAAGCAAAATCACCTGCTGGGTCGTCAGGTACAACTAGTAATGCTGCTAATATGTACATTGCCAGTTCCAGCGGCTTAAGTCAAATTCTTCGTTACACCTCATCAAGACGCTATAAAAACAGCATTCAAAATGCTTGGTATGGATTAAATGAATTGCTGCGCTTGCGACCTGTTACTTTCAAAGGCAACAACGACGGCAATAAAATTTTTGGTGGTTTCATAGCAGAAGAAGTAGATGAATTAGGCCTGAAAGAATTTGTGGTTTACAATGAAGATGGTTCGCCAGACGCACTAGCATATGCAAACATGACTTCTTTATTGACAAAAGCCATACAAGAGCAGCAAGCGCTGATTCAAAAACAACAAGCCATGATTGAAGCCCTTGAAGCTCGTATTACTAAATTAGGTGGATAAAGACTCATTGCAAGGTATAATAAAGTCTTTAAAAACACATAAATACTGGTATATATGAGGATTTTATGTGAGCTATCCTGTTTGGATTACACCTGCCGGCGACTTGGGAATCATTCGAGAATCACAGTTCTACGAGCTGGTCCTGGATGCATATATAGAAAACAACGGCTTCGGTGCAAGCGCAGTAATTGATACTATTGCCAATTATCCACCGTATACCAAAGAAAACGTCGGCGTAATTACGTCAATTCGTATGTTAAAAAACGGTGTAAACTATACCGCTGATTTTATTGATTTATATGCTGATGGTGGCACAGGTTTCGTAGGACAAGGTGTAGTAGTTGGTGGTACAATAGTTAGTGTTAACATTTTAAACGGTGGATATGGTTATTCTACTGAACAAACTACTTTAATCTTTGAAAATGGTCTAGATTTTTTTCATCTCAGCGGCACTTTACCACCAGGATTATATGTGACACCAAAAGGTTCTTTACGTGGTGTGCCTACAGTAACTAACCCTGATCAAAAAACATTTGAATTTGCGATTCGTGCAAAGAATCGTGCAAATGGCAAAGTTTCTGATCGAACCTTTACAATGACGGTGGGTGATATAGAACCGCCGGTTATTGTTCAGAATGAATCATATATCGGCAATTATTTTGACGGTACATATTTTAATTTTCAATTGCATGCACTGGAAGTAAACCCAGCTGCTACATTAACGTACTCAATCGCTGATGGCGTTTTACCTGCTGGACTTGAATTAAGAAGTGATGGTTTGATATATGGTTACATCACTCCGTTGTTAGATCAAGCAACCAGTAATAATATAAACTATAGTGTTGCTCCGTATGATGATGTAGGCTATGATACATTGGGCAAATACAGAAATGAACAATATACGTTCACTGTTCGTGTCGATGATGGAGCCAGTTCTGCTATTCAGCAGTACAGCATGAAAGTCACTGCCAAAGGAAATTGGTCTGCTGATTCTGAAATAGATTCCGTTAATAGTAGTATCATAGACATTTATGATTTGACCGGCACTGAGGTATCTGCAGACGCCAGCAATGTTTATATACCCATTGTCACTACACCGCCACAGTCTTTGCCTACTATTCGCAGTGGCAGTGACTATGCGTTCAAATTTGATGCGTATGATGCACAAGGACAGGTATTAAACTTTGAAATAAGTAGTTATATAACATCTGGTTTCGACCAGGATGGCACAGATATCTATGATATAAGCACCATTAGTGATATATTGAACTATACATCTACACTGAGTAGTAATCTCAGCACAGTTACTATCCAAGGCAAAACATACAACACAACCAATGGCGTAGCAAACATTGTTATAGACACTGCTTCTTATAAACCAGGCAATGTCACTGTGAATTCTGTATATTATGTCAACAATAAACTTCTGACATTTTTAGTTTTAGACAAAAGTGTCACGGTATATAAAGGCAACGTATTAACTCAACCTACCACCGGCGCCAATGCTAATGTGTATCTTAATAGCACTGGTTCTGTGATAACATTAATAGATTCTGTAGGAAGTTTCGCATCTAACGTAGGCAATGTATTTGTTGCTGGACTTGGAAACACATACATATTCAGTGATGGAGCGAACCTCACAGCAGCAACAACACAAGCCAACAGTACATATATAACTTACCCCACTGCAACTTCATATACTCCAGTCAGTAACATAACAGTTTGGGCTAATACAATCATCATGAGTGGCAGATTAAGTGCAAATATAACTGTCACTCAGCCCACAAATCCAGCATTGACTGGCACTGCTTATGATATGATAAGATTTGATCAGACTGGGTCTTCTTTTCCTTATAATCTAATATTAGATCAATATACCGGTTGGTTATCAGGTCATATTTCACCGCAAGTTGAAGTATCTAAAACATATACATTTGAAGTTTCTGCTTACAGAGAAAATGATGCTGCCATCATCAGTAGACCAGTAGAATATACGTTAACTGTGTTGGGTGATATTAACAACAGTATTAACTGGATCACTGATTCTGATTTAGGTAAAATAGACAACGGCGCAATAAGTCAATTATCGATTCACGCTACCGCTACTGTAGCCGGAGTCCCTACTGCAGTGACTTATTCATATGTAACTTCTGGTTCTTCGTTACCCAATGGTCTGAAATTGCTCAGCAACGGGTTAATTGTGGGAAGGGCTAGTTTTGAATATTTTTCAATTGACACTGGTGCTACATCAATAGACGGTAACAAAACTACGTTTGATGACACATACTCATTTACAGTAAAAGTCACATCAGTTGATGGGCGTGTATCGGACACCAAAACTTTTACAATAGCAGTGAACAATTATAATCGTTTACCATATGAAAATTTATACTTAAAAGCATTGCCTTCACTGGATCAAAGAAAATTATTTTTATCTATTGTAGACAACACAGATATTTTTCCAGAAACTTTAATTTATCGTGCCAAAGATCCTTACTTTGGTAGAGCCAGGGATATACGTAGTTTATTTTTATCAGGCTTGACTCCTAGTGCGTTGAGTCAATATGCTGAAGCTATCAGCACAAACCATTTTACCAAAAGAATCACATTCGGTGATATAAAAACTGCCAGAGCCTTGGACGCAAACTTCAATGTCAAATACGAGGTTGTATATCTAGATTTATTGGATCCAGTGATGGACCAGGGACGTAGTCCTAAGGATTCAATGCTATTAACCAATATAATTAATCAGTGGTATGCGCCAGACGGCACTGCTGGAGGAAATGTTTATTATCCAAATGCTTTCACCAACATGCGTTCAGTAACATCAAGTAGTATTGGATTTAGTCATCAAGGAAGTTTACCTGAATGGATGACCAGCACGCAAGAGGATGGTAAAGTTCTAGGATTTAGACCTGCAGTAGTGTTAGCTTATACAGTAGCTGGTGCTAGTAAATTAATGGCATACAGATTACAAACAGCTGGACTTGAATTCAATCAAATAGATTTTGTTGTGGATAGGTACGATTTAGATAACGGCCTAAGTAAAAATTTCAATACCAGTATCAGTAAATTCTACGGCGGTCGAGAAACTACATTTGATAGAATTTTGCGCTTAAGTAATCCTGATTACAGTGTAGATTTTGCATTAAGAGGCTTAACTTTTGATTCTATACATAATCAGACAGTTGAACAAGTACGTAGCCTTGGTGGATTTGATGGCACAACAGCGTTTTTCAACGATGATCTGATCGTATTTGCTCAGCAAGAACAATATGCTGATTATACAGGACCAAATGACGGTTGGAATTTAGTCACTCCTGCCGGCAGCACTCCAATAGCTGGTTATCTGGATAGAATAGTTAATACTGTGGAAACTGCCTTATCGACAGATGCGGTTGCAGGCAGTGACTACATCATAGTAACAAACACTGCAGGAATTCAATTGGGTTATACAGTTGAAGCAGGAGCAAGCATTTCTCCAGCTGTTACAGTCAGGAGAATAGTAGGCAACACAGTTTACCTAGAAAATAGTTATAATAAATCATCCCAACAGTATATATTGAATGATATTGCTGGTGGTTCTACTATTTCATTTGCGCCGGTGGACATGAGATCTTCTGTTTGGAAGGTTAAGATAGTGGATAGCCCAGTGACTGCCGCATTTACTCCAATCAACGCCAGTGATTTTGGCAGCGATTCTATCGGCTTTGATACACGCACATGGGATCCGTTACTAGGTTGGTTGAATGCTCCGCCAGCGCCAACACAAATAGTACAACTAGTCTTTTATTCTCCAGTTAGATTACAAGAAAAAATACAGATAAACCATGGTGTGTCCCTCGGCCAAACAATCATTTATTATGATCCTATATTAAAATCTGGATTAAGTGTGCCTGAATATACAAGACTCAGTGGAACTACATCTGCCACAAGTGCTAGTATTTTTGATACAGGTAAAACTAAATTTATCAATAACCGAGATAGTTATTTGGCACCAGTGGAACAGGATAAATATATAAAATTCCCAAAGATCGGAGTGTTTAAGTAATGTCATCAAACATCAATCCATTTAATATTGACGGCGCATACCCTGTCGCTGGTCAAGACAACAGTTCGCAAGGTTTTAGAGATAACTTTACCAATATAAGAAATAATTTAGCTTCTGCCAAATCAGAAATTGAAGATTTGCAAAGCAAAGCATTGTTAAAATCTGCACTTACTGGAACGACCTTAGATAATAATCTGTCAGGTAGTGTTCTGTCAGCACCTGCACTACAAGGATTCTCAGAAACAATTGTAGATCATTCAAATATTTCTGGTACAGTTTCATTAGATTTTTCAAGTGCAAATGTGCATAAAATGACTTCAACCGGCTCAGTAACCCTATCATTTTCCTCCACTTGGCCAGCTGCTGGTTCATTTGGTCGAATGATCGTGTGGCTGACTTTGGGTTCAGCAAGCCACACGTTGAGTTTACCATCGTCTGTTACACTCGGCTATAATAATATATCAGGCTTGGTTTTAACTGGATCAACCAATATAATCACGTTTGACTCTGTTGGAACTTATATCTTTGCGTTCAGCACCATTGATGGCGGCACGAATGTTCACATCGAAGATGTGACCCGCAACTATCAATATTTTCAAGATCCAACTTTCTACTTTAATGATAGTGTAAATCCTACATTCTTGGTGGGATATGGAAAAAACCTAACTTATGCATTGACTACGATAGAAAACGCTGGCAATTCCATTGTCAGTGGTTATGGGTCGTATAATGCTGTATCAGTGGGAAATCTTCAATTAGCTAATCTAACATATAAACAATTAGACACTGGCAGACTAGCAAGTTATACAGTTACTTCAGCTCGCGGAAATCTGCAGACCAGTACTCTAACTGGCGTGAAAAGTAATGATCTATTAGGTTACCATAATGCAGTTGCTTATTCAGGCATCAATAACAGCGGCAATACATTCCAACAAACAGCCAGTATAAACTTCTATGCCACCGGCTCTAATGTCACATATGGGTTAGGCGGTAACATTTCATTTTTTACTGCAGATGATGGCGCGAATGGCGGCAATGGTCCTAATACTGTGTTTCAAGTAGTTGGCATGGAAAACGACCGCAGTACTCGTATATTTGGCAATTTGACATTGGCTGCTATCGGCGGAACATCATCTTCCTTTGTGCCAGCTAGCTGTAATGATACAGCTGGTTCAGTCGGCCAGATAGCGTGGAGCAATAATTATCTTTATATTAAGGTGTCATCTGCTGGTTCAAATTCATGGGGTCGCGTTCAATTACCCACGACTTGGTAATATACCCATTTGTATTGACTCCTAGTAAACAACAAGTTATATTTGTGTCTATTAGGAGTCTTTATGAAAATTGATTTAAACAAATATTCTGATTTCGTCAAAACAGTCACTAGCCCAGCATCAAATGATCTCACTGAGTTCATGAATCGATTGGATAGAGTAGATGCTAACTACGAATCCCACGATGAAAATGGAACTGCCGAACATGGCCCGGATGTAAATGTTCCTCTATTGCTGACAGCAGCATTAGGACTGTGCGCAGAAACAGGTGAATTTTGCGAGATACCCAAAAAGATTTTTTTTCAAGGTAAGCCTCTTACTTCAGAATCTCTTTATCACATGCAAAGGGAATTGGGTGATATTTTTTGGTACTGGACAAATGCTTGTCGCGCCTTGAATCTGGATCCCAACGATGTTATTGCAGAAAATGTTCGCAAGCTAGAATCTCGTTATCCTGGCGGCAAATTTGATCCTTACTACAGTGAAAACAGACAGCAAGGAGACTTGTAAGTGCATCCACTAGCACCTAATTTATCGTCATTATCAGACGATGATGTTCATAAAAAGTTATCAGATTTACAAAAACGATATCAGCAAGCATATAGATTTGGGCCGCAGCAATTGGTACCTCAAATACAAATGATGCTTGAGCATTATCAAGATGAAATCAAACGTAGAAATACTCAACAAATGAATAATTTGCAGCAAAAAGCAGAAGAAAAAGGTTTAAAAAACATCATTGATATCCAATGAAACACGATCAATACGGTGTAGCGTACACAGATTCTGAAGAACTATTTTGGATGCTGTACAAGAATCCAAAACTAGATTTATCTAAAATTTCAGTAAATGATCCTTCACAATTTAATCAGGCTGTGAGCAGTATGTATGCTGATATTCAGATGTTATCTGCTTATCAGCCTAAGAACCATAGTATTGCTGAATTTGATCAAGATCAACAGTCTCGTTGGCACATGCCCGATAACTATAAGAACATGGACATAGCTCAATGGGTATTGGACCAATGCAGTACTCAGGAAGAGTTACAACGTGTCGGACAAGAATTGTTAATGTTTCAAGAGCGTGAATTGTTTGATCTGTTGAGATATTTAAAATATTTTGTAGACACAATGCGGCAGCACAGCGTGATGTGGGGACTAGGCCGTGGCAGCAGCGTGGCTAGTTACGTGTTGTATCTGATAGGTGTTCACAAGATCAACAGCATATATTATGATTTAGACATTAGAGAATTTCTAAAGTAAACGTATATCGCTGATAAATATCAGCACTTAATCGGAGTAAAAATTTATGAGCAAAATGTATCGTACAGCACAGGGAAAGCCTATAGATATTGACAATCTCAGGCTATCTAATGAAAGTACTATTGCGGTAGGTAATATGAAAGTAAATGCCCGCGGAGATCTCCTTGGTCCGGGTGGTGTAGTTAATAAATCCCGAAACCAAGTAATGGATCAACATTACAAATTACACACACCGATGGTGACAACCGATGCTCAGTCAATCATGCAACAACAAATCCAGGCTGGTGCTCGACCCACGCAAGGAGTCGTTCAGCCTTCAGCACCAATTCCATCAGCGTCTGTGCCTAACGTAGACCCATCGGGTTTTTCGTTTGATCCAGAGTCAGAACACATTACGCAACCACAACTTCGTGGTAGTTTGGCAGACAGCATCGCTAAAGGCAATCAATAACAGAGGCAAATCATGACTGAACAGTTCAATATTCAAGATCTAAAATCTATACATGATCATATCGTAGTTCAAGAAATGAATTTTGACGCACGAGTGCTCAGCAGTGGCATTGTATTGCTAAATGACGACAAGAAAACTGCGGGAATCAGACCTCGTTGGGCAAAAGTGTGTATGGTAGGCCCAGAACAAAATTATGTTTCTGTCGGGCAATGGGTTCTCGTAGAGCACGGTAGATGGACTCGTGGGATAACAGTGCCCAGTGACGATGGATATGCTATAATTCGTCGAGTTGATCCTGATTGCATTCTTGCTGTCAGTGATGAACAACCGTTAGACGAAAACATCAGCACTGCTGTTCAAGCACAAGCCAAGACTTTTTCCTAAATTAATCTGCCCGTTTGCATTGCGTCCGGGCAGATTTTGTTATAAACTATTTTCAGTTTTAATCAACGAGTAAAAGAACATGCGTGAATTATGGACTGAGCGTTATCGACCCAAGACTGTCAATGACTACGTATTCACTGATGACAGTCAGCGAAAGCAGGTAGAGCATTGGATTAGTGAAAGATTCATTCCTCATATCTTGCTTAGCGGAAGCCCAGGCACGGGTAAGACCACGTTGGCCAAGGTATTGATTAATGAACTAGGCGTAGAAGATTACGACGTTCTGCAAATCAATGCCAGTCGTGACAATGGTGTTGATTTTATCAAGACCAAAGTCGAAGGATTTGTGAGCACCATGCCATTTGGACGATTTAAAGTCGTTTTGCTTGACGAAGCCGATTATCTCAGTCCCAATGCACAAGCGATCATGCGGGGTTTATTAGAGACTTATGCAGATCAAGCTCGATTTATTTTCACTTGTAATATGCCGCACAAGATTATGGATGCATTACATAGTAGATGTCAAGGATTTCATATTGACAAAACAGATCTAACTGAATTCACTGCCCGAGTAGCAACTATTTTGGTCAATGAAAACGTAGAGTTTGAGTTGGATACATTAGACAGCTTTGTAAAAGCCACCTACCCAGACCTTCGAAAATGTTTGAATTTACTACAAGCAAATTCTACATCAGGCACTCTTGATAAACCTGGAGAAAATGACAAATCGGTTCGCGAATGGCGTTTAGATGTTGTTGATTTATTCAAACAAAACAAGATTCGCGAAGCACGCGCCGTAATCTGTAATCAGGCTTCAGTTGAAGATATCAATGAGATCTTCCGATGGTGCTATTCAAATCTTTCTCTTTGGAGTGACACGCCCGAAGGCCAGGATGAGGCTATCCTTGCGATTCGCAAGGGTATGGTGTGGCACGCGCAGTGCGCTGATCCTGAAATCAACTTGAGCGCCTGTCTGGTAGAATTAACTAATATTGAGAAATAAGGAAAATCGAATGAAGCAAGATATTCATTTAGTGGCTTATTATTTTATGAAGCCAAAAGAACACGTTCATACTCAGATCAAGGGTTGGGCCAATGATCCAGATAATGTTAGATATGACGAAAAAATGGAAATCTTTAGGGGACTAAGAAACAGTGCGATTAGTAATGCCAAAGTTATTCTTAATCTTAGTCAGACTAAAGTAGTTAAAAACAGCTGGAACAGTGGCGCTAGTTTTCAAGAACTGTTTGCATATTTCTACAAGAACTACAGTGATTATGTAACCAGGACATTGGTTGAATTAGATCCTGATGGCTTTAAGACTGCGCTAGATAAAGCAGGACCCACTGAAACAGCCATCACTGTGGAATCATAAATAATTCATGAGCAGTATTTTCAAAAGCATGCGTGAAAAAAAGAAACGAGCAGTGAATCCCGACATTCCTCGCCCCAATCTGTTCACACATGAAAAAAGCATCAAAGAAGCTAAAGTCACTATCGAATCGTTAACTGAGACAGTGACCAGACTTACTGCTAAAGTTGAAGAATTGGAACGAAAATTAATCTTTCAAAATCAACAACTTAACGGAGTTATTCAGAACCAAAATATTTTCAGAAAAGGTTGACAAACCCAGTTCGGAGTGCTATAATATCTTCATACTGATTGAACAGGTGCCGATCATGCGTAATTCTCAAACTTTTCCCATCCTCGAAGCCCTTGCAGCCGCAGTTTGTGCCTTTGAAGCTGCTGGTGAGCGCATCATTCGTTACGGTGAAGGATCCGTGTGGAATAATTCGTGCGGCAACAAGGAAGTCGTGCAGGACTTCTTGCAGGCAGGAACCTTGCTGACAGTTACGTCGGAACATCGTGTGAAGGCTGAAGAGATTCAGACTTGGTTAGTACAAAAGATGACAATGGATCTATTAAAAGGATCTCCGACCAGTGGCTTCTTCTCTGATGTTTGTGAGATTCTCAGGGGCGAGACTGCAGCGTTTAACAAAATTGGCTTGTTGGTGTGGGCACCTAAGTTGTATAAAGACCTGACTGCCCGTGATGAACGTAGCAATGATATTCGTACATCATGTGGTTCTAGCAAATTTATTGGCCAACTTGGCAAATCTATCCAGATTCAGATCAAAATAGTAGATCGTCATTATTTGCGTGACTATAACAAATGGCGCTATACAGGCTCTGATGCTGACGGTAATTTGGTACAGTTCTATTTGTCTACTGAGGTAGGTGAATCTTTGCAGGTAAAAGCTCGTGTCAAGCGTCATAATTATAATTCACATTGCTCCAATCTGCCCACGACTCAGCTTAATTATGTAAAGATATTGCCGTGATTCACTTGCTGTGTTATTACTGCCCGGCGGTCTCAGCATTTTAAACAATTAAGGAAGAATTATGAAAGACAAAATTATATTAGTGGACTGTGACGGCGTGGTACTTGAATGGGAACCTGCTTTTACTCGTTGGATGAAAGAAATTGGGTTTGAAGAGTTTCCAGATGCTGAATTAAATTACAGTATTCATAAACGATTTAAAATTGGAAAAAAGTCTAGAAGCTGGGACTTGGTCAAGGAATTCAACGAAAGTGAAGCTGTGGGAACGCTCCCGCCGTTGCGCGATGCCGTGACATATGTGCGAAAATTACACAACGAACATGGTTATAAATTTCATTGCATCACCAGTTTGGGTGATCATCCCAATTCCCACAAGTACAGACAGAAAAATTTAGATGAAGTATTCGGGGAAGGTATTTTTGAAAGATTAGTGTGTTTGGACACTGGCGCTGACAAAGATCATGCGTTAGCAGAATACAAGGACACCGGCTGTTTCTGGTTGGAAGACAAGGCTACAAATGCAATTGCTGGATTGAAAGCTGGCTTGCAATCGATATTGATCAAACATCCACACAACCAAAGTTTCGACCACCCTGATATTCAGATGGTCGAAACTTGGCAAGAAGTTTATAATATTGTAGTTGGTTCTTAGATGTGTTTATTCTCCGTATAGTTTAAGCACTTCTGAAACTGCTTTACTTCTTTGGATATCTTTGCGTGCAAAATCAACATGCCCGAAGATATCCGATTTATTCACAGACATTCTTTCTATAAAATCATGTAATCCGTTGTTATTGAAAAATTGTTTGTCTGTTTGATTCAAATCTCCTGTTATTACAGCTTTTGAGTTATCACCGAGGCGGGTTAGTATCATTTTCATCTGATTAATTGTCATGTTCTGTGATTCATCAACGATGATCCAGGCATCACGAAATGTCCGTCCTCTTTGGAATGCTAGGGGAGCAAGCTCTATCATTTTTTCATCTATCATTTTAGTGATTTCTATTTGTTTGTAATATTCAGAGAATATGTCTAGCACGGGCTTGGCCCATGGTTCCATCTTTTGATTCAAATCTCCGGGTAAAAAACCGTGGGATTCATTTTCTACGCCTACTGCTGGGCGAGTAATAATAATTTTACGACATTCACCTTCTCGGTATGCTTTGATTGCTGCCAAAACTGCTAACATAGTTTTTCCTGTGCCAGCTGGACCAGTGGCAAATATAATCAGCTTTTTAGGATCACTAAGTAGATCGATGTACGTCTCTTGATTAAGACTTTTGGGGGTTAGTACAATCGACTTGGGTTTATAGCGTGGTTGACTTTGTTCTGTTACTAGTGTCAGTTCTACCTTTTTTTGTTTATTACGTTTGTTATGGAAAGTGTTAGTGTTTTCGATTTCTCGATTATTACGCCGTTTTGACAAGTTAGCCTCCTTGTGGTCTTTGCTGTCAGTAAGCTCGTCATCAACCCCGTTATTTGAATATCCAGTTGACGTTGCTTACGAAAATATTTAAGAGAGGCTGCAGCCATGTTCTATCACCGTATAACACGGTTGGAAACAAGTATAAGTATTATGCTATGTGGTGTGATAATGTCGAGTGCGACTATTACTAGTCCACTCAGCATAGATTCTCTGACGATTATCCCAGTCCATATGCGTGACTTCATATCCAAATATTTTTGATAAACGTATGTGTTCATCAAATGACCATGGATAGATATCTTGTTCTCCTACGTAATCTTGAACCCCGGGATTACATCTCCAATAAATGCGAGAACCATGTTGTCGCATCAGACTAATCAAAAATGCTATTTGAGTTTCAATTGTCTCTTTACTACCGAAGTTTATATATTCTAAGCAAAAAGCCACGTTAAATTTGACAGACTTTTCATTAATAGCGTAATGTTCCAAATCATCAATACTTTTAAAGTTTGGTACATGATTTTGAAATAAGTCTCGATCATAGCCGATGTGCAGGACTCTTTCTCCTGGCAGTAGCTTGCCCGACAGATTAAACCCGCTTTGATCATATAGGTCTGACATTGTTGTGTATTTAATAAAGAATCAGACTAAATAAGAAAAAGATCCGGGAATTATGGCAACCAATATTAAAGATATTATTGAAAACACCAAAACTATCTATATGACAGATAGTAGCATCACCACCTTGTTGGACTTTGAGCGAGTGATTGATGAACTAGATGTCTATGCATTTGAAAATTGGAAGTACGGTGAAGTAGTCTCAGGTCCAATCTATGAAAAATATTTTGTTACTTGTACTTTAATGTGGCCATATACCAAAATGCCTGATCCTCGTGGAGGGCAGCGTTTATTAGATTACGGTTGTGAAATTAGTTACAAGAAAGATGTTTTAAAATATCCAATTAAAGTCAAATCCTATACAGACTTTGAGTCAGGTACTAAAATGCCCAAACTCGCAGAAACAGGAATTTGGTTAGTTGAAATAGTAATACCCAAGAAGCTAATGAAAGATATTCGCAAGGGTAGTTTAGAGCTAGCAAGTGAAAATATTAATGCTGAAGACATTGAACAAGCTTATGAAACTGGTTTAGATGACAAAATGTATAAGACTGGTGATAAAGAAACATCAGCCCCTGAATCAGGATTACCCACTGCACCACAAGGACTATAACATGTTGAAAGAAGGGCTTGAAAAAAAAGATCTATATCGTCTAGTGCATCCAGAACTTCACATAGATGAGTTTAAAAGCAAGTTAGGGCGTGATGAAGATGTTTGTGTATTAAGTTTCAAACTCAGTAGCAAAGAAGCAGGTCTGGATCTTGTAAATTTCATAGAAAAAGGTTATGATTGGGTCATTGACGGTGATGTAAGCACTGGTGAAATGGAAGACGGGGATTATATTGTGTTTGTAGAATGCGCAAGAAATCACGAATTGCCAGATCATATAATGGAGCTGATGTCTGATTTGATGAATCTTACTAATCAAGATATGAGTGAATGGCGCGTGCGCTATCATACCAGCAACAAAGATTATAAAATTGATAAAGAGTCATTAATTAACATTATTCCTCTTGATGATAAAGAATATGAAAAAGAATATGGACACGAAGAATTAGACAAGCTGCGTGCTGTCAGTGGTGTCAAAGTTAATACCAAAGCGCCCAAAAATGAACTCACCGAAGCTCTGAGAATCGCTGCCGGTATTTTATAAATTGTCATGATATTTTAATGATTTGTCTGATAAATAATGTCAGACAGCTTAGGAGAATTCAATGACTTTTAATTTCAATTTTTCTGTAGAAAAACTACAGAAAATTCTTTCCGATAATCCTAATGTAGACAATTGGCACGAAGCTCTAACAGCTATACTGCCAGATTATGATATAACCACAGTACCCCGGGTAGCTGCTTTTCTGGCGCAAACTATTCATGAAAGCGGTGGTTTCAATTCATTAAAAGAAAATTTGAACTATCGAGCGCAAAGTCTTATGAAGGTATGGCCACGTTCATTTCCAGATCTGGAGACTGCCAATCGCTACGCCCACAACCAGGAAGCTATCGCTAATCGTGCTTATGCAAATCGTATGGGAAATGGCAATGAAGAAAGTGGAGACGGTTGGAAGTTTTGTGGAAGAGGATTAATTCAGCTAACAGGGCATGATAACTATCAATCATTTGCTGATAGCTTACAAATGAATATTGATGATGTGCCTGAATATCTTGGTACTTTTGAAGGAGCCGTTCAAAGTGCCTGTTGGTTTTGGGAAAACAATAATTTAAATGTATTTGCCGACGAAGGTGACATGGTTGGATTAACCAAACGTATCAATGGAGGTACGCTCGGACTTTCTGACAGACTAAATCATTATCAGCACGTACTTCAAGTGTTGAAAGGATAAAATATGTGGTTGTGGCTAATACAAAACATTCTGGGATCTATCTCTGTGATTATCTGGCCCATGATGGCTATTTCTTCAGCAGCCGTTATTCTATTGTCTAGGGTATTAGAAAGTTTGCCACAAGTTAAGATGTTTTCTTATCTAGTGAAATCTATTGCATTCGCTTTGTTTACAATCGCATTGTTTCTGTGGGGAGCCGCTGGCGTAAACTCAATTTATGTCAGTCAGATCAAAGAGATGGAGATTAAGGTGGCTGATGCTGAATCCAGAATCTATGAAATCAACAAACAACTTGAAGAGAAAATAACAGAAAAAGCCAAGGTAATTCACGAAGTTCATACAGTGTTTAAAATCAAGATCAAGGAAATAGCTGTCAAAATTGACAAAGATTGCAAGGTTGATCGTAGCGCAATTAACGCACTAAACAGTATAGCAACTGGAGCTAACCCATGAGATTATTTTTATTAGCGCCCATACTATTATTGACAGGTTGTTTTAGCAGAACTACGGTAGTAGTTGACACTAAATGGCCCAATGTGCCAAATGAGTTAAAAACCCACTGCCCAGAACTAAAATTATTAAACGCCAACGATCAAAAACTCAGTAGTTTAGTATCAACTGTTGGCAGTAATTATACTGAATATCTTTTATGCAAGAATCGTGTTGATTCCTGGATTGATTGGTACAACGATCAGAAAAAAATTAAGGAAAGTGTAAAATGATAGCCAGGATCTTATTCTTGTCAGCGATCACTGCTTTATTAAATGGCTGTATGTTAATGGATTCTTATTTTATTGCTCACTATGACAGCAATGAATTTGCAGCAATTGCAGATATCCGGGCTCACGCCAGTGTTTATAAAACACAATGTTCTGATTATTCAGCAAGCAAAGCAAATGCTTTAGATTTAGTAGAACGAACCCAATATTTTCAATATTACGAAGAACATATTCCAGGAAATAAAGAAGGCTACAACAGCAGTAAAAATCTCAATACAATGGCCCAAGAACTAAATGCTAGGTATCAGGAAAACACCGACGTTAGTAGAATTTATTGTGAACTAAAACTTGGTGCAATTGAAAACAGCAGTGATCTTATACAACACGTATTAGCAGGAAGACCCAGATGAATAATCTTGAAGAAATAATCCATTACTTAAATCAAATTGCCAATTCAAACGATAAAAATTTTGCTGCTGCAGCACAATATGTGTTGCAAGTAATACAACAGATTCAATCAGGACAACTGAGCGAAGATGAAATTGTAGATATTTTAAATGACGTTCAACGTCAAATTGATATCATGCAAGATATGAGTCAAATGAAAATAAAAGAAACGCTAAACACAGCGATCAATGCTCTGATCTCGATTGCTAAAATGGCAGCTTAAACACAATAACTAATTAATATTTTCAATGAAACCCAAGATTCAATTTATTCTAAAACGTCGAAGCGATTTTAATCCCACGCAACACAGTCCTAAAGGCATGAGTACAGGTTTATTCAACTCAGCAAGTTTTATGCAAGAAATGTTGACTGCAGCAGGTTATGAAACAGAGTTGCAAGTAGCCATTGACAATAATTGCATAGATCGATTAGTTACAAACTTTAGACCAGACTTTGTGGTAATTGAAGCCCTATGGGTCGTGCCAACCAAATTCAATGTTCTTACGAATTTACATCCTAATGTTAAATGGGTTATTCGTTTACACAGTGAATTGCCGTTTATTGCCGGCGAAGGCATGGCTATGGATTGGCTAGCTGAATACATTAAATTTCCTCAGATCTGCATTGGTGTAAATGCGCCTCGTATGCTCAATGAAACTAGGACTTATTTGGTCACTGCATGCGGACTAAGTGAGCAAGAAGTTGAAGAACGAGTCGTGTATCTGCCGAATTATTACCCTAACGATTATAAAAAAAAATCATCACAGATTCCCAATCGTTATTTAAATCAACGCTATTGGCTAGACGTAGGATGCTTTGGTGCAGTTAGACCTCTTAAAAACCATGTTCTACAAGCAATGGCTGCAATAAAATATTGCAATTATCACGGTAAACAATTAAGGTTTCATATCAATTCAGGTCGCATAGAGGGCAAAGGTGATCCAGTGATGAACAATCTTCGCAGTATGTTTGAACACATGGCCGATCACGGGCACAAATTAGTATTACATGAATGGGCACCCAGAGATGAATTTTTAGAATTGTGCTCGCAAATGGATATAGGATTACAATGCAGTTTGTCAGAAACATTTAACATTGTATGCGCAGATTTAATCAGTCAAGGAGTTCCTATTGTAGGTTCCCCAGAGGTTCCATGGAGTTCAAACTTTTTTAACGCTAAACCAGGAGACAGTGATGAGATTTTCCACGCCATTTCGCGGGCTATTGAATTTTCTAAAATCAACGTATGGATTAATAAGAAAAATCTTACTAACTATACTAAACAGACTCGAAAAATTTGGCTCGAGTATTTTAAATTTAATACATAAAAATACGCACGAAAACATACGAGTTCGTATACGAGTTCGTATACATTTCTGGGACACAGAAGGCTATCGCCATGAAGATTTTTTCTTCGATAATCTAGACACAGCAATTGAATTTGCCAAAAATTCAAGTTACAAACACATTAAAGTTTATAACGAGCACGGCGTAGTGGTTTATGACCCCAGTGATTGTCAGGACACCTACGCATAAGGAATAGTAAAATGAGCGCGGTTGGCACAAATTTGAATAAACAAGAAGATTGGATTAACTCAAAATGGAGACCAGCAATGGGCTGGATGTATCTGGTCGTGTGTACCTTTGACTTTGTCGTTGCACCAATACTGTGGAGCTTGCTGAACACAATCACACACGGCTCTACCGTTCAATGGGATCCACTGACATTACGTGGCGCAGGTCTGTTTCACATATCCATGGGTGCAGTACTTGGACTCGCAGCGTATGGGCGCACACAAGAAAAACTGGCAGGTGCCAACAACGGCGGCTTGAACTTGCCTAATGTGACAAGTACTCCTCCAGGCTTATCAGGTGGATTCACTGCCCCAGAGTCTGCAGAATTTGTAGCGCCAGCCTTGTCGTCTAATGTAAAAAAAGTAATTCCAACTTCGCCAGATCCAGTGTTATAAAGGAAAAATCATGAATAATTTAGCTGTTGCTTTTCTAACTGCACTAATTGTCATCAGTAGCCCTTCATATGCTGCTGATGTACCCAATATCAAGATGGTGTGTCATGATGTTAAAAACAAAAACGGCAAAATAAAACAAACTTGCAAGAAAGTCAGAATCCACAAGAAATTCAAAGGAACCCGAGTTCCTGATAAAAAATCCAAGAAATAATCCTTGACTACATATAATATATGCATTACTATCTCGCATATATTATAATGTGAAAACAATGAGTGACTATTATTCAATACTAGGTGTAGAAAAAACTGCAAGTCCAGAAGAGATCAAGAAATCTTACCGCACTTTAGCGATGCGGCATCATCCTGACCGCAATGGCGGTGATGATACAATGTTCAAAGAAATTCAAACTGCGTATAACACGCTGAGTGATCCTCAGAAAAAAGCTCAGTATGATGCAATTCAAGCAGGCGGAGGTCAAGGCTTTAGATTTACTGTAAACGGTCAAGACATGCCACCTGGATTTGGTGGATTTGGCAACATTAATGATATCTTTCAAAACTTTGGAATGCATTTCCACAATGATCCGTTTGGTAATTTCAGACAGCCTCAACGTAACAAGGATTTACGCATTCATATCAGCGTGCCATTGGCTAATACGTTAGCCGAGCAAATAAAAACTATCAGTGTACAAACTACCAAAGGTCATCGAGAAACAGTAGAAGTTAGGATTCCAGTAGGTATTGCCAATGATACTACTATCAAATATCCCGGCTTAGGTGACAATTTTTTTGATAGTTTGGAACGTGGTGATTTGTATGTACAAGTAATTGTAGAACCTCATCCTGATTTTCAGATTCAGGGTATCGATTTATTACGACAAATAAATGTCGATTGTTTATCTGCCATGACCGGCAGTACAATAACAGTGACCGGATTGGACGGAAAACAATTTAACTTGAGTATACCTGTCGGCACACAATCAGGTGCAGGCTTTAGGTTAAACGAACAAGGTCTGTACGCATTAAACAGCTCGACTAGGGGAAGTTTGATTGCTATAATTAATATCACTATACCAACTGATCTTCTTCCAGAACAATTAGATTTGATTCGGCAGATTAGTGACAGCAGAAAAATCACATAAATAACATGAGAGGCGACTTTGGACAAAGATATGATACAACCAAATCCTGAGATTGAAGTAATTATTGAAAATGCGGCTCAATCAGCAAAGAAGTTCAATCATGAATATGTCACACTCGAACATCTGCTGATAGCATTAATGAGTTACGACCCATTTAAAGATTTAATACACAACTTTGGTTGTGATATTGAAAATCTGTGCCAAGACTTGGAAGATCATTTAACTACACAAACATTTTTGATTAGCAAAAATGCAAATGTAGTCCCCAGAAAAACTCATGCATTAGAACGAGTGTTCAATCGTGCATTCACGCAGGTGTTGTTCAGTGGTCGCAGTCACATGCAACTTATCGATCTGTTTATTAGTTTATACGCTGAAGTCAACTCGCACGCTGCCTATTTTTTACTAAAATATGGGTTAGATCGAAATCAGGTTGTAGAATATTACAACAAGAATTACAAACAGGCACAGGGTCGTGGCACAGCGGGTGCACAACGTGCAGACCAAGTATTAAACGAATATTGCAATAACCTCAATCTTTTAGCACGAGAAGGCCGAATTGATCCAGTAATTGGCAGGGAACATGAACTTGAAGAGATCTGTCAAGTACTGGCCAAGCGCAACAAAAGCAATATTCTGATGGTAGGTGATCCTGGCGTAGGCAAGACTGCTATTGCTGAAGGCCTGGCTCGACGGATTGTTGACTCAGAAGTACCTTCTTATCTACGTGAGTTCACTGTGTATAATCTTGACATCGGCAGTTTGCTCGCTGGCAGCAAGTATCGTGGTGAGTTTGAAGAGAAGCTAAAGGATGTGATTTCAGCATTGTCCGTAAAGGGCAAAACTATTCTGTTTATTGATGAAGCACACCAAATGAAAGGCGCAGGCTCAGGCAGCAACAGCTCAGTTGACTTTGCTAATATGATCAAGCCAGCGCTAAGCAAGAGCAATATCAAGGTGATTGCCAGCACCACCTGGGAAGAATATACTCAGAGTTTTGAAAAAGACCGAGCATTAATGCGTCGTTTCTATCGCATGACAGTGGAAGAACCTTCTCCAGCTGTAGCTAAGGATATTCTGTACGGTCTGCGCAAATATTTTGAAGAGTTTCATGGCGGTCTGATTGATGATAGTGCTATTGAAGCTGCTGTAGATCTAAGTGTGCGCTATCAAACTGACAAGCGTTTGCCAGACAAAGCTATTGACTTGATTGACACAGCAGCAGCTAAAATTAAGCTCAAGCAAGAAAACTGGCAACTAACTCGTACACAAATTGTGGATACTGTGGCCAAGTTCACCAAGATTCCTGCAGATCAAATCGGCTCAGAATCTGCCAAAAGTTTAGAAAATCTCGAAAGTAACATCAAAGGTCGGTTATATGGCCAAGATAACATCGTTGACCAGTTGTTAGAAAAAATCTATGTAAGCAAGGCTGGATTGAAAAGCATCAACAAGCCTATTGGCAGTTTTTTATTCTTGGGGCCAACTGGCACAGGCAAGACTGAAATGGCCAAGCTATTAGCAGAATATCTTGGCATGAAACTCATTCGTTATGACATGGGCGAGTATCAGGAAAAACATGCAGCCAGCAAGTTAATCGGTGCACCACCTGGTTATGTAGGTTACGATGACGGCAATCTCGGCGGTGGTTTGTTGATCAGCGATATCGAAAAACAACCAAACAGTATAATATTATTTGATGAAGTTGAAAAAGCACACCCTGATGTGGTCAATGTGTTACTGAGTTTGATGGACGAAGGTGTGGTTACTAGCAGCAATGGCAAGAAGGCAGATTGTCGTAATACTATTGTGATCCTTACTAGTAATCTTGGTGCTGCTGACAACGAACGCAATACTATTGGTTTTAGCACTGCTCTTCAGAAAACAGGTGAAGATGATAAAGCCATGACTGAATTTTTCAAGCCAGAATTCCGCAATCGTTTGGACGCAGTGTGCAAATTTGGAAAACTAGACAAGCTGAGCATGAAAAAAATTGTAGCCAAGTTTATCAATGAAATAAACGATTTGCTGGCAGAAAAGCTGATTCGAGTTAGACTCACAGAAGCAGCAGTCGAACGACTGGCTGAAGTAGGATATGATCCTAAAATGGGTGCTCGTCCAGTAGCTCGAAAAGTCAATGACTTGATCAAGGTACCACTCAGTAAGAAAGTGCTGTTTGAAACTATTCCTACTAACAGCATGATCGTGGTAGATTATGCCAATGAAGAGTTTACGTTTACTACACAATCAACCGTGACATGTTCACCTAAGATAGATGAAAATGGATACGTTGTATTGGTCTAATATAAATTCAAAAATAGCGTATAGCTCTACAGTCAAGATATTTTTTAAGAAATATCCTTGGCGTTTGAAAATTTATGCCATAGGCGGCAGATGCATTGCGCGTGAATGCGATATAACTCACTCGTTGAGATTACGATTGGAAGTTCCATCTTATAATTTTTATTTCTCAGGATATGCTGGTGCTAAAAAAGATAGAAAGTTGCTAGCTAAGGCTAGTGTACCATTGTTAGAGTCGTTGAAGCTCATCAAGGAGCAGTTTTGCGATATGATAAAAATGACTATCGCAGAACCATATGTGATCTTGTACGCCGAAGAACAAAGTGATTTACAAGCTGTAGTAAATACTTTGCCATATTCATCACACTCGTGTATCCATGAAATTTCAGGTCCAGCAGCTGGCACAGAAGATTTGCTGGGTTCTCAGGCAATTATCACAAAACGAGTCACAGAATATCGTTATAAAATTTGTTTGAGATCTGGCAAATGTTCAAACGATGAAAAAAAGCAAATACTAAATTATCTTACCAACTTGGAAGATCAAATTTTACTGCGAAGATATTCACGGAATATGTTGGCATCTGATTGGGAAAGACTTGAGAGTGGCATATTTTTTTACGCCAAAGATTGTTCCATAACGACATTTTTAGAGTTGATCTCTCCTGGCATAATTTTAAATATTCATGAGCTGGTACAAGCAAACTAAATATCTGTATATTTCTTCAAGGAGTAGCAATGGCTAAGGTTCAATCAGAATCAATCGTTATCAAGCTGAGTAGATTAGTTCGAGACTCAGACAAAGAAGCACCCAGTGCAGTCACACAGGAACTGCTTTCAGCACTAGAACAAGTTGTTCAAGAACTTGTAAGCGACAACATAATTGTCGAAGCAGAATTATCATAATCAAATCAATCAAAAGAGAGTAATCAATGAGTATCAAAAAACCAACATCCGGAAATAAAGTAAGTCAACAAGATGCTGTAGCAATGATCAAGGCAGCAGCAGCTAAACAGGCACAACAAGCTCAGCAACCACAACAGCCCCAGCCACAAGGCACACCATTTGATTTCAGCAAAATACATCTACACATAGGGATTCCTTGCTACGGCGGCATGGTCAGTGAACCTACTATGACTAGTTTTTTACGATTTGTATTAATGGCTCAGCAGGTAGGCTTGAATTGGAGTCTAGACACCATGGTAAACGAAAGTCTGGTAACTCGGGCTCGAAACAATCTGATGGCTAAAATGATGTGCAACAAAGCTGCCACGCATTTTATGTTTATCGATGCTGATATTCGATTCCAGCCAGAATCTATTCTGCAGATGATTGCATGCGATAAAGATGTGATCGGAGGTCTGTATCCCAAGAAGGCTCTGCCAGTAAGCTATGTTATCAATCTCAAGCCTGAAACCAAGATTCAAGGCGATATCTTTACAGTTGATACCATGGGCACAGGATTTTTAATGTTCAAGCGTGCAGTTTATGAGCGTATGATCGGTGCATTTGCTAATACCAAGTATGTTGACGACGTTGGTCTCGGCAAGCAATATGAACCAACCATGTATGCAATCTTTGATGTTGAAATTGACGAGCGCGGTCACTATCTCAGCGAAGATTGGTTATTCTGCCGTCGTTGGCAGAGCTTGGGCGGCGAGATCTGGGCGCACAGCAAGGTTCTGCTAAATCATGTAGGTCACTATGAATTTGCTGGCGATCTAAGCAAGATTGATATTGCTGGTCAAGCTCGGGCTCGTCAAGAAGGTTCTGCTGGTGAACTACCCACGAATGCTCCTGATGCATTGCGTGATGCAATCAATATGGCGCAAAATCCTCCAGGTCAATCTAACCCCGTACCTGCAGTTTAGTCGCAAAGTAGCGCATGTACACAAGAAAGGCTGCTTGTCAGCCTTTCTTTATGGGCAAAACTTGACCCGTATATAAGTGATTTCTAGATAAATACACTATATATGGATAAATCTTATGTTTATTACTGAACTATTTGAATCATCTGATGTACCGCAAAAACTAGTAGTAATACTGCCAGGCGGGTATCATCCTTTTCATCCTGGTCATTTAAGTCTTTACAATGCTGCCAAACAAAAGTTTCCCAATGCTGATATCTATCTAGCATCAACAGATGATCGCAAAGAGCGTCCATTTCCATTTGAAATGAAGAGACAACTGGCCCAATTAGCAGGAATTCCAGCAGATCGCTTTGTGCAGGTAAAGAGCCCATTTCAAGCTAAAGAAATCGTTGACAATTATGATCCCAATAGTACTACTGTTGTGTTTGTTCGCAGTGAAAAAGATCGAGATGAACAACCAAAACCAGGTGGAGTTAAAAAAGATGGCAGTGCTTCGTATCTGCAGCCATACAATGATAAACTTCAGCCTTCTGCTAAACATGCTTATATCGACTATCTACCGACCGTACAATTTAAAGCAGGCAAATCAGGCATAACCAGCGCTAGTCAAATTCGCGAAATGTGGCCCAATATGAGTCCTGATGACAAAGCAGGACTTTTGACTGATCTTTATCCAGTATTAAACAAAAAACCTGCATTGATAAGCAAGTTATCTGCTCGTTTAGATAGTATCCTGGGAGGACTCACTGAAGAAGCAGCTGGCGTAGGACAAATCGCCACAAGCAGACAGAAAAATGATCCACGTTACAGCATGAGTTTGACGCGAGATGTTCGCCCAGGAACTCTGAGAAAACAACTCAACAAGTTCCATCTAGAAAGTGCTGATGATCTAGATGAAATGGCAGTCAAGAGTTATGACCTGATCGGTGATTTTGACAAGCCAGGCCCATTCCGTGGTGCAAACAAAAAACTAGTTGCTCATCCAGTCAGCAAACTTAAAACTATAAAGTTCTTTGAAAAGACACCTCATGACTTTAGATTGTTCTTTGCCAATGTATCAGGCACAGGCAAGCATAGTGAAATAGGTGCAGTTTCTGAACAAAAGCTGCGTAAAATATTTCCAAAACAAGCAGATCAAATACTAGCAGATCACGAAGATGCAATAACCGTGGTCTTTGTAGGCAATACGGGCGCAGATCCTGTGGTCATGACACCCTGGATTATGGCACACCGCATAGGACATGCTTGCAGGGCAACAACTTCAGTTTATTCTAGTTTACAAGAAGCAGGACAATCATGGCGAGAAGCTGAAAATCATTTTTTTAAGAACATAAACCAAATATTGTCAACAGATTATAAACAGCAAATTACACCAGGTTCAGATGGAAAACATTTTAGATTAGAAAAATACACTGAATATGCTGCATTGTTCAATGCGATTGGCACACAACGCAGCAGTCGTATGAATCAGATTCGCAGACCATATGAGTTTATGTATGAAATGTTTGCCCAGTACATCAAAACAGGCCATGTAACGCTGAATCCATTGCCAGATGTAATTTACTATGGCAAAAAAGCATGGGGAAAGCCAACCAAAGGCATGAGATTTAATCCAGAATCAGCTGAGTATAGTTCAAGACTCACAGAAACATTAGCACGAGATATGGATTATTATTTCAATGAGGTGTTGGTTGACATGGTTGGCAAAGTGTTAGTGATGTAATCAATAAATATATAAACAGTTATCAGGAATCATTATATGAGCAAGAAAAAAACTATCGTAGAATACAGAGGCATCGGAGAAGATGCAGAACGCATGCATCGCGATCACGAAGTTCAAATGGCGCGTGGTGACTGCTATAGTGCAGCAAAATATGCCGTCGAACTTCACAAGATGCTGGAACAAGTCAGCGAATTTGAAGGATTGGATGGCTGGGTACAAGAAAAGCTCACACTAGCCTGTGATTATCTGCGCACAGTTCACGAATACATGGAACATAATATGAATCATGCCCACGAAGAACCGGAGCACGAAATATTTGAACTGGCTGAAGCTGAACAAAGATTCAATGATTTACTAGAAGAAAAAGATCCAGTTTGGAATAAAGGCACACCGATGCCCAAAGATTATACTTGCGGTTGCGGTATACATGTCCATCCAAGCGTTCGCAAACCTGGTGCTATACACATACCAGATTGTCCATATGCTAAGAAACAAGATGTGTCGGAAGGCTCGAAAAAAATACCAGCAAGCAATAAACCTGTAGATCCAAAAGATCTATACGTATCGCTAGATGATGTGCCGCCGAAGAAGCCTCGTGGCTACAAGCAATATGACCCAAGATCAGATTTTCCTTTTGACCCTTTTCTTAAGAAAGATGTCACAGAAGACCATGCAGATCAACAACGCAAGATCATTAAAAAGAATGGCAAACCAGTTGGAGAAATAGGTATCGATTCTGAATCAAGCCCGGGCGTCGGCCAATGGTACATGAAATGCTATTCTCTTGGTATAGACAATTCCGGCTACGATTCGAGGGAAGAAGCACTTGCTGAATTAAAATATTGTTTAAAGCAAGATGTGACCGAAGGGTCAGAAGAACGCACACAAAATCGTTTACGGCAGATGATTACTGATTATGAGCAGCGTGCTAAAAAAACCAAGAATGAAATCAAAAAGCAACATTACATGAGAATGGCAGACGATCTGCGTCTGAAATTAAAAACTCGCGATGATCAAGACGATCTCGATGAAGGAGTTATACCAATGCATCTTGCGCCATTGGCAGCAAAGGGAGCGGCAACTGCTTACGACCAAGGACTTGATTATTTAAACCTTGGCACAGTGGCTGCTGGCGCTTTGGCATTGGGAGCTAATTATGCCTGGAATAAAGAATACGGTAAATCATATCGATCAATTTCAGACAGACTGTCGGACCTTCGTCGTAAAAAAAGAATGTTACAACATGACATTGAACATGCGAGAACTAAACGAGACAAAGAAATTGCACAAGCTGAATTAGATAATCTTTCTTATTTAAAAGCATTGTCTAGAAATGATGAATCCGTGTTCAACGAAACCATGAGTGGTGCAATCGCCAGCAGCATGGGTCAAATGAATCGCCCAAAGAACAAGGTTGGCACATTATTTGGCGGATCTTTTGGACAAAACGATAATCCTTTTAAAGATGCACTAGGCAAGAAGCCCAAAAACAAGGTTATTCGACGCAAATGAGTGACATGCGCAGATTATTAGAAGCTGTAAGCAAGTATCGGTTCGCTAACCCTGTTCAAAAACCAGGAGATCAAGTTCGCGGCACCGAAAAAGCCAAACCTAATAAAAGCGGAAAACATCCATTTCAAGGACGTTTAGTGGGCGGTTGCGAAGAAAGTTTGCTAAAAGAACTCGAACAAGAACTGCAAAAACCAAAGTTAAAATCTGCTCGCAGTTTAATGCAAGAATATCGTGATTTTTTAAATGAATATGGTGGGGTAGGTGGCTATGGATCAGCTCCACAAAGTCCTCAAGGCACCACAGGATCACAAAATGATCCCAAGCAACAACAAGCACAGAAAGATCTAAAGACCATGACTAAAACTTTACAAGCAGTAAAGCCTGCTGTTGCTAGTCAAGGTGGCACAGATCTCAATGCACAAAAAGCAGTTGGTGCATTGACCAAAGTAGACGCAAATCCATCAACCAAGCTAGGTGCAGCAGAAGCTGGTCAGATGGCACAGTTTGCTGGCCCATTGGCTAATATACTTAAAAATCCCGGCACTGCTGGTCAGTTCAAACAGCTTATGAACAAAGCCGGCACAATGAATCAAGCACAACAGCAACAATTAGCCAGGCAAACACAGGCACAAAAACCTGGCACAAACCCAAGCGTGCAGCAACAGCAATCACAAAGAACTGCAGGACAGAAATAATGAATATAAATGAACTTTTTTCAGATGACATGGCAGACGCAGGCAAGCGTTTGTGGGAACGCCGTCGCAGGAAGATAACTGAAAGTGCAGCAGATGATATAACTAAAGCGTTTGCCATGATGTATGATCCTGTTATTAGTAATCTACATCGAGTAGCAGTATTGGCAATGCAAGGAAGACAAAATGAAGCAACTGCACAACTACGAACAGTAATCAAGTCAGCTAGTCCTGATATTCAAAAGAAAATCACAGATGCTGTGAACAATATTAAACCTGTTATGGTCAACGGCAGAATAGCTGATACCAGCACATTGGAGAAAAGCAAGCAGCACCAGGAGTGGATTCAAAAAACATTTATTCCATGGGTTCAGTCTACAATGAACAAAGGCGTGACAGAAAATAAACTAGATGAATCAAAATGCCCACACTGCGGCGGCGAGATGATTAGCGAAGATCGCATAGACGAAAAAAAAGATGCTTGCTATTATAAAGTCAAGAGTCGGTACAAGGTTTGGCCAAGTGCTTATGCTTCGGGTGCGTTGGTAAAGTGTCGCAAAAAGGGTGCCAAGAATTGGGGAAACAAGTCTGAAAGCATCGACGAAGATGAACAACTTGACGAAGATTTAAAAAAGTGGTTCAAAGAAAAATGGGTTCGATTTGGGCCTGATGGCAAGATAAAAGGTGATTGTGCCCGAGGCAAAGACAGTGAAGGAAAACCAAAATGTTTGCCGCAGAGCAAAGCTCATGCGCTAGGCAAGAAAGGTCGTGCCAGTGCTGCTCGTCGCAAGCGTAAACAAGATCCCAATCCGGAGCGTCGTGGCAAAGCTATTAATGTTGCTACTAAGAAAAAAGTAAATGAAAGTTCACCTCCTGAGATGTCTACCGAAGACATGATTGTCTATATAAGACAACTTCATAATGATGAAAACCTACATCAAGACTATCTCGATTATATAAACACTTTCAGCAAATTCGAGTTGAAGGATATGCCTGTGAACTCAATCAAAAGAACAGAGTTACCTGGATTAAGTCGAGAAAAAGTAGAGAAATATAAAACCATGGACTTTAGCAAAGCGCCTCCTATTGTAATGGGCGACGACTATATCATAGATGGCTATCACAGAGCCAATGTAGCAAAAGCATTAGGAATCCCTACTATTAAAGCCTATGTTGGTCTCGGCTCACAACAAGATACTAACGAAAGTGTCATGAGCGACATGGACATTGACATGCAGGATATAACATGGGATCAAATAGTTGGCGCTGTGACAATAGCAGTGAGAATTGGCGAAGATGCAGACAAATTTATTCGTGATTGGGCTGACCAAGAATCAATCGATATGCAACGCATAGAACAAGAACTACAAGAACGCGGATTTGAAAATATTGACGTTTTGCAAGATCATATCGAACAACACGGCGGTCGTTATGTACCGCCTGATTTTGATCTCAGCGAAACTATTCGCAAGATTGGTGATAACAAATATCGCCTTTACAGTGGCAAAGGCAAGAATCTAGGCACATTTGACAGCAGAGCCGGTGCTGAAAAACATGAACGTGAAGTACAATATTTCAAACACGCCAACGAAAGCCAAATAACAGATCAAGAAATAGCAGCATATCTACGCGAAATGCGTGATGCAGGATACGGAGTATAACATGGAAGAACTAATCAAAGCAGCAAAAATCGCATTCGCCAGTCAGTTTACATTTTACTTGAAAGCTCATGAATTTCATTGGAATGTAGAAGGCATACACTTTCAAGAACTACACAGTTTGTTTGGCACAATTTATCAAGAAGTACTGGACAGTGTTGACGAGTTTGCAGAAAAGATTCGCTCACTAGATGCTTACGCTCCTGGTTCAAACAGCCGTTTCAATATGCTGAGTCGCATTGAGGATCAAGTATATGAAGTGCCAGCAAAAGAAATGATTGAAATTCTGCTAGCAGATGCAGAAAAAATGTCTAAAGTATTAAAGATGGTCTATGATATCGCTGAACGCGAGGGTGAACACGGATTCAGTAATTTCCTGGCTGAAAGAATGGATTCATTTAAAAAGCATGCTTGGCAGTTGCGCGCTACTCTGAAAGACTAAAATGCGTGCCAGTCATTTCAGTTACACCCAACAGGATTTTACATACTACGACCGAGTTCTGAAAAAACTTTGTAAAATGATTGAACGCGGCCAGGATAAAGATCCTGATCATTACGGCATGGTAGCTGCTTGTTTAATCGACCCCGAGGGGCAAGAGGTTTATGCCATCAATCATGTACGCAGCAAGCGTCGAGTGCACGCTGAGCGTGCTGCTGTACAAAGATATCAAACCAAACACGGGAATGTGCCGCCAGGTTCAGTCATGATCACCACACTCAGTCCATGCAGCAAACACATGCCTGACAGATTAGGTGCTAGTTGCACAGATTTAATGCACGAAGTAGGCATTGCTCAGGTATATTGCGGCTATTCTGATCCAACACAAGATGACAGTGATGATTATGCTGAACGACATTTTGAAGTAAACGAAACTGCTGATGAAAAACTTCGCGAATTATGCAAGAGAATTGCTGATACTTTTCTCAAATAATCAAGTATAAGTAATACAAAGGAACTGTCAGCAATGAAAATTTTTGAAATCATATCTGAAGAAAGTGAATCATCAGATAAACCAGTCGTGTTTCCGTCCGGAAATAAAATCACCACCGGAGTGTTTGCAAAAAATCTAGCACAGTATTTTCACGGATTAAATGCGTGGACGAACCGCAGCTTTCATCGCACTAAGTGGACAATGAGCAGAGGCGGCGCATACTATGATCCAGAGTGGAATGTTCAATTCGACAATCTAGACGATAGAGATGATGCGTGGCAAGACATTAAACAACGAGCACAACTAGTTCACACCAAAGATCCATATAATAGAGAATCTGTTAAAACATACGCTAAGGTCGGCAAGTTTTTGTTAGCGCCATATTCTAACCGTCATGGACCTAGTATCAGTGTCAGCACGACCAGTATTCTTCGCAACATGATTGCACCTCAGGTAGATATCACTGACCAACAAGCAGCAGCGATCCATGATATTATCAGTAGCAAAACTAAAAACGCAATAGAACGTATTAAAGATATTATAACATGGGCTAACTCTGAACAAGAAGTCAAAAAGATTCTAGACAATAGCAACAAACTAACTCCCAAAGATAAGTCTATTATTGATGACATTATTGCTGGTGCAAAAAACTTTCGAGAACCAAATTGAGAAATACAGCATATGAACGAACACAAGATAGATAATTACAAAGGCTTAGGTGCTGTGCCCTTTAATCAAGATATTGATTATTTTGGGCTTAGAGTTAAAATGCTGCCCAGTGTATTTCTTAAGTTGGCTGCGCCACTGGAAACTGAACCCAGCAAAGAACTAGAGCAGCATATTGCTGATGGCGGTGCTATCGGTGCTCCTTTTTTAAGTATCAACATACCTGCCGCATGGGACGATGGCGATTTTTCTAGTCCGGCTACTGTTAGAAATCATGATGGTCGTAATCGCATGACTATTATCCAGAAGTTAGAGGGAGATGTGCCTGTTGAAGTTCACATATTTCCCAACGGTGGATATCGAGCAAGAGATCTGACTCAAGATTTTGTAAAAAATATCAACAACGGTCTTATCGCTGAAAAATCAACAAAATACGTTAGAGGACCATTGTTTAAAATAGAAAAAATCCAGGAAGCATTAAAGCCAATGGTTCAGTTAAGTACTGATCCTGAATATTTTGGTGCAACTGTAACTAATCATCGAGAAAAGAATATTCCCTTACGCATGCTGCCAGTAGACCTCATTAATGTATTTGAACCAGAAGACAAAATGAAGTCATTAAGCAGTCGCATGAACGTAAGTAGATTAAAAAAGTTTATACAAAGCGGCGGCAAAATACCCCCAATTTTAGTAAGAAAACAGGGCACAGGCTATCAAGTGGTTGATGGGCATCATCGACTACACGCTTATAAAAAACTTGGTATAAAAACTATTCCGTGTCGCATTGTTCCAGATAAGCAAATAGATATAGTAGAAAATGACGCTGAACATGCAGCCGAACTTGGTCGCACAGGATTTTGGGGCAAGCAAGGCGCTGGTTGTATCATTATGGCTAAAGACACTGGCAGGATTTGTTTGCCGTACAGATCTGCGCATGTTCAAGAACCTAATACTTGGGGAACATGGGGTGGTGCAATTGACGGCAATGAAGATCCGGCTGTAGCAGCCAAACGTGAAGTGCAAGAAGAGGCTGGTTATGATGGTCCAGTGAAAATGGTGCCATTATTATTGTTCCAGCATAGCTCAGGTTTTCGCTATTTCAACTTTTTGGCATTAGTAGAACGTGAGTTTACTCCGCAGTTAAATTGGGAAACTCAAACATTTGATTGGGTACAGTTTGGTGAATGGCCTGCGCCGTTACACCCAGGATTAAAATCATTGTTAAATGATTCGGCTAGCATACAAACTATCAAAGAATATGCTGATCAAGCAGAAGGCATCCACGAAGATTTTCAAGATTTGCCTGTAAGAAAATTAGTTATCTTTGACATTGACGACACATTAGTTCACACAGACACCAAGGTTCATGTGATACATAACGGCAAAACTGTCGCTCATTTGAACAGTCACGAGTTTACGCATTATAAATTAAAATCAGGTGAGCATTTTGATTTTGGTAGATTCCGAGACGCGCAAGAGTTCTTTGAAAAGTCTCGACCAAATTTACCTATGATAAAACAACTCAAGCAAGATATTGCCACTGGCAACAAAGTAGTGATGGTCACTGCGCGTGAAGATTTCAATGATCGCGAAATATTTCTGAATACCTTCCGTCGATTTGGCATTGATATGAGCAAGGTGCATGTGTATCGCGCGGGCAATATCAAGGATAAAATTCAAACAGAAGAAAAGAAAAAGATCATTATTCGTAAATTGCTAAATCAACAAGATTATTCAAAAGCAATCATGTATGATGATGCTGTGCCAAATCTAGATGCATTCATCAGCTTGAAAAAAGAGTATCCTGATACTAGATTCTATGCTTGGCATGTGAGTCTAGATGGTGAAGCGCATGAATATCAACGCACTGATGAAAATCTCACAGAAGCAGCCACATCAGTGCTGTTTCACTATACCAGTGTGTGGACTGCTGAACAAATACTCAAAGATCAAGAATTTAAACTATCTTCATCGACTGGCACTGGAGTCGAAGCTGGTTTAGCACCCAAAGGCTACCCATTCTTTTTGAGCACCACTAGAAGCAAGGTAGGCGATTATCATCGTTATACACCGTATTCTGCTGCTATGTTTGTGCTAGATGGAGATTGGCTTAACACACACGGTGTCAAAACTAAACCAGTTGATTATTGGGACCGTATGTGGCTACAGTCGTCATCAGGACGAACCAGTGAAAGTGAAGATCGAATCTTTTCTCGAACCAATACTTTGCCGTTAACCATGGTTCGCGAACTGCATTTATTCATTAAGCCAGATGATAAAAGTGCAGATGAACGACATCGTGTAAGAGTAAGACATTGTTTGATATTAGCCAAACAACAAAATATACCAGTGTTTTTATATACTACTAGCCAAGCCTGGTTGTTACAAGATAAACGCCGAGCTGTTAACCCGTCAGAAATAAAATCAGCACTGTCAGGTTCAATAGAACCTACCAAGACTTGGCGAAAATCAAGGTACGATCATCTTGGTCAATGGTTAGAACTCATGCACCAAGATCAAAAATCAAGGCTTAGTGCTGGCGCCGAAACACTGCGTTATAGCCTGATTTATCATAGTCAGTATAGTGATGCGCACAAAGGCTTAGAAAATGATATGCATAACTCTCGTAAGCCAGCCAGTAGCGAATACCCAGAAGTGGTCAAGATCAACAAGTTCATGATGAAACACAAGATTTCTTCAGTCAAAGAACTTTATCATTATTTGAAAGATAAATGGATGGCAATTGATGCCAAAAATAGATCAGCTCGACTAGATGAAATCAAGCTGTCAGGAAAAAGTTCTAAAAACACTGATGCTTTTATGGATGAATACTATGAGCAAACCAACTCTCATCCTTTTTCTAGTAAAGAAAGAATTTACAATGACGAGGTTTCTATTGAACTAAGTCCATATGGATCCAACATACATTTAGCTGATATACGTTCGTTAAATCCTCGATCAGGTGCTGGCACACGCGGGCTAAAGTTTATAATAGGCTTAGCCAACAAGCATGGTGTTGGCATTGAAGGTTTAGCCAAAGCATATCATACTGAAAAAAAGAAATACATAGCTAGCAGCAAAAGACTTAGACAATGGTATCTAAAACATGGGTTCAGGGATACACCCGGCACTTATGGTGATAATGATCAAGGCTATGATATTGAATATGTTCCAGAAAATTTTGATGAACAAAATGAATCATCAGAAGGCTATTCTAATTTTACTTTTCAGACCAAAAGAAAGAGATTAAATGTACCAGAATTAATTAAAGCAGGTGCATTATTTGTCACATATCCGCATGGTGAACAAGGCTGGGAAACAGACGATCAAGAAGATTGGTCTTATAGTTTAATTTCACTATTCAATGTCATGCACGGTGGTTGGACCAGCGAAGCAAAGAAATATCTTAAACCTGCAAGTTATAAAAAAGCTGAACAACAAATAAATTCTAGTGCTCCTAATTTAGGTTCTGAAAAACTTGTATACGACGGAAAGTATAATCAAATCCTTTGGAGTATTAAAAAGTTAGGTATTTCAGACAATGTAGCATTTTTAGATAACGACAAGCAGGGCGGACGTAAAGGACAATTAGCCCATTGGATGGCAAATATGAAAAGCGGAAAAAGAAAAGCTAATGAAGATTTTGATGAACAAAATGAATCATTGCCTTCTGTGGATACTGCTAAATCAGCAATGCCAAGAATACTTGAAAAAGTTCAAAGAGTATACGATGATTGGGATGAATCAGATCGTGATACATATGCAGGTGGTGGCATATGTCACTTATTAGCAGATGAAATTTGTGATGTGTTAGGTTCAATGGGAATTGAATGTGCTACTGTAAGTTGCTCCATGGAACAACATGTATACGTTGCTGCAAAATTTGAAGAAGGTGTTTACAGTATCGATATACCATATCATATATACGAGACCGGCGGTGGATTTAGCTGGCAAAAAATACCAGATATTAAGTTTGAACCAAATGACGTAGAATTTTACCGGGTATCTGGGGATCCTGATGAATTTGAAAATTATATTGGGGTTTATGAAAGTTTAGAAGAAGACTGGAGAAAGACAGCACTGGGTGTTGCTGCTAGTGCAGCTATTGCTGCTGGCATGACTAAACTACCAGCACCAGATATACACAAAGCACCGACTGAAAGACCAGCTGTTACGCAGCAAGTGCAACCAGCAGCGGCACAAAACATTGCACAACAAAAAGCAATTAAAAAACATAAGCCGCAAATAAAACTTCAAACTCAACACGAGTCTGAAAAAATATTGTATTCTATTGCCGTAAACGAAGGGTTAAGAGGAGAAGAATTAGCACAGTTTCTAGCCCAGTGCAAGCATGAAACAGCTAATTTTCAAAAGATGCATGAAATAGGTGCAATAAAGAAATTAGCTGCTTCTTATGCTAAAAAAACAAGTTTGGGTAATAAAAATAGAAAAGATGCTGCTAAATTTATAGGACGCGGGCCATTGCAAATAACAGGCAGAGAAAATTATCAGAACGCCAGTCAGTATCTTTTCAATAAATTTGAAAATGAAGATCCTGAATTTTTAGAAGCATTGCCGGGCGGGGATCACCCAGATTTTTTATTGCGTCATCCTACATTAATGGCTGATCCCATGATCGGCGGATATGCAGCAATTTATTACTGGAAAAGCAGAGTTAGACCAAATGTAAGTGATTTTAGTGACACACCTCAGGTTACCAAACAAATCAATCCAGCTCTGCGAGGAGTAGATAGTAGACAAGCAAATTACCAAGCATACACTGGAAATAAAGGTTAATATTATGAAGATAAGTCAAATAATCAGTGAAGCAGAACCAGCTACAGAGATAATCAAAGAAACAGCAGTCAAACCATACGAAATTCAAGTTCGAGACTGGTCTAGTGACGAAGCTGTAAAAATATTAAAAAACAACTGCAAAGATTCATTAAAACTGGTTAAGAGCAGAGACACATTGTTTCGGGGCACGACCGACCGAGGTGCGTTTTTGGTTATAGATCCCAGCACTGGTGTTAGAAAAAGTACTAATACTAAAAATTACTATACTATATTGATGGATAACAGTCCTTATTTTCGTGAATATCCAGCACGTAGTAAAAGTTTAATTTGTACGACTGATGAATTTTATGCTAGAGATTATGGAACTATGTATGCATTGGTACCGTTCGATGGGCAAAAAATTGGCATCTGTCCGTATAGTGATATTTGGTTCACCACGATAAGAAATCTTCCCCTGGCGGGAGGAGAAGTTTATTCTTTTGAAAACATCGAACTGTATTTTAGACGACATTTTAAACTCAGTGAAAAAGACGTATCAGAAAGAAAAATACCAGACACATTACGATCTCTATGTGTAGATAAGGGTTTTAATCCGGATCAATTTTATGACATAATAGATCAACGAATGTCACCAGAACACACAGGATTCAACTTGTTTTCAACTGCTGCATTTGCAGCTAACCGTGAGTTATTAGATCGTAGAGAATGTTGGGTAGGCGGAAAAGTGTTATTAATCCGACGTGATATGCTGAATGAAGTGATCAAAAAGATATGATGATTCATAGCTGTTTCATATGTTTTACACAAAAAAGTTAAATAGGCATAAAATAAAATGAAAATAAACGAAATACTCAACGAAGAAACTAGCCAAGTAAATGAAAAATGGAGCAAAAAATACAAACGTAGTATTGATTGCAGTCATCCAAAAGGTTTCAGCCAAAAAGCTCATTGTGCTGGTCGAAAGAAGCACAAAGAATCTCGTGAAATATATCCAGAAAGTTTATATGAATTTGCGGTAGATGGCGATGGCAACAATGACAAAAATGGTAGATGGTATACAGACGTTCAGCTAGCCGGTATCATTGGCGAGGATTGGAATGACTTTGATGTAGGGCAAGTAATGAACTGGAATCAGCAATCTAAAGAGTGGTTGATACGCGAAGTTCAACTGTTTTTAGACGATCTTGGATATAACGTAATTGTCAGCGATGTCAGAGATAACTATGAACAAGGATATCAATATTTAGATTGGTACATAGAAGGCAATTTTTATAATCCTCGCTTTTCCAACAAAGATATTTCAGAAGGCTTTAACAGCAAGCAAGAAGTAATCGCTCATTTTATTAAGCAGGGTAAAAGTGCTGCTGCAGGTGCTGCAGCATGGGAACGTGGTTGGCGAGGCGCTACCAAGAAAAAAGAAGTCAAGCCATTTGATCCTGAAAAGAATAAAAATGTTCGCTTACCTTACATTGATGAAGCTGCATCAAATTTAACAAAAGAAGATGATCGTCTTTTGTCGATCTTTATACGTGATTTGTTTAAAAATTGCAGTGATATGATGTCAATATTTAAGAAAGATACCAGATTAAATTTGTATCGAGGTAGCAAACGCAGCACACCAAATTTTTCACTTACAAGATATGATATCGGTAACCGTCAGAAAAAAATTGAGCAGGGAAATACAGATACCCCAGAGCTACTTAATCAAAGAATGAATCTTCATCACAGTGCAGACAGTGGTGTGCCTTTTAGATACGGCATGTTTTGCACCGGCGACGCGCTGGACGCTACTGAATATGGAAAATTGAGTGTGATTTTTCCAATGAATGGATTTAAGTTTTGTTATAGTCCAAAAATCAGAGATTTATACGGTAAAATACCAGCTTATATAGAGACTATGGTTAGAAACAACAATGACCTGGATACAGCTTTTGAATTTATCGACGATTTATATAACAAAGCAGATTATGAATACGGTTCTAGCAAAAACTCCGGTCTTTTATCTGAAGCAATTTTATCACACAATGAAATCATGATTTATCCACCAAACAACGAAAGTAGTTTATATTATTATCTTGTTGATTACACTGTTTATCGTGATAAAGTGTTGCCTTTGATATTTGAAAAACTTAATTTAGTTTATTGAAATGAGATATCAAGAATTCATCATTGAGGCTGGCGTACAAGCCTATCAGCACAAAGATTTATCACAAGATCAGGCTGTGGAAATTTTAAAAACCAAGTGCAGTGATTTTTTACCGCTGGTTCAACAAAAAGGTGAAAAAACATTGTATCGTGGCATGACTGATTTTGGGGATTACAGAATTGTATATCCAAGTTCCGGATCAAGAATCAGTCAAAACACTACCAACCATTATACTGTTCTGCTGGATAATAGTCCATATATGAAAGAGTATCCTCGTCGCAGTAAAAGCCTAATTTGCTCGGTCGGCTTTGATTACGCCCAAGGATTTGCTGATCCTATCGGGAAAAAAAGTTCTGGTGATACTTATGCCGTTATTCCATTTAATGGCAGCAAGATTGGAATTTGTCCACAAAATGATATATGGCGAACGCCAATTACTGTTGACCCCAATCTTCATTTTTATGGTTATACCAGCATGCAGGCATTCAATAATTGGCTCGACGATTATTTGAATTTAAGTGCTGAAGATGTTGCACAAGAAGTTATAACACCTGAGGCAAAAAACTACTGTGAAAAGTTTAGATTAAATCCAAATAAATTTTACCAGTACTTGTATGAAGCTTTGTCTCCGCAGCGAGCCCATTGGGAACTACTAAGCACGAGCGAATTTGCTGCAACCCGTCAATATTATTCAGACAATGAATGTTGGGTTGGCGACCCTTGTTTGCTGATACGTTTCACCAGTATGTCGGCAATAAAAGATCTTTTGGCGGATAAATAAAAGATTATGAGCGATATAAGACGACATATACAATTAATTGAAAGCACACTTGTTGAATACAGCAAGCCTATGGAGTTTTTTTCCAAATCACCTAAGGCAATCGAGATTATACAACATCTGCATAAAAATAATGTTATACTGCATGACGCAGATTTCACACAATACGATATTAAATCAAGTATTCCAATCAATTCATTGCTTTTAATTGAATTTGAAAAAGGTGTCGCTGTCATAGCGTGCCGCTATGACAAGGCAGATACAGTCTATCATGTATGGTATACCAATCCCCGCAGTGATGCAGAAACCATAATTAAAACAACATCAGTCTCTAATTTTGATAAGTTGCTGGAAGAATTATTTATTTTGGTAAACACAACCAATAACCCCAGATGGGAGTACAGTTGGAGTGATCATGGGCAAATTGTCAATTTTTCGCTACCAAATGATCCCACACGTAAAATTTATGCTACTCTTGATTATAGAACTAACAAAGGTGAACTATTATTCCCTGTGGACGATATAGATGACATAGTTTTTTTTAAAACAACAGGTAAAAAGAATTTTCTAGATCGCTTAAAACATACCTTGGGCGACATCAAAAAGAAAGACGTATATATTGCAGCGCAGTATTCTGCTTCCTTTGATAAACTCAAAGCTAGAAAGAATGCCAAAAAAGACAATACATCTGAAAACGTTTCTTTTTCTTGGTTGTTGAATCGATTTAAACCAATTTGGCGGCGAACTTTAGAATCTGCAAAAGGTGAGCTTAAAAATTCCATCAACATCATGGTAAAAAACGATGCATATCGCAACGTTAGTAACAAAATTCTCAAACTAAGTGATATAAATGATTTGATAGAATATTTAGACTCCGAAACTGATGCAGAAAAAGTTGGCAATAGCTTAAATAAGATGATTAAATACGCTGTGTTATTGGCTACCTACCATCATTATCCTGACTCACGAGATCCCAACGTGGAATTTTCGCAAATTGTTTACGACAAACATAATTGGCGTGAGTTAACTCAGGGAATTAACCATGACTACGTTGATCGACTTTTTTCAGACATACGAAAAGGCGATATGCAAAAACTTTCCACTGTTTTATATTTTTTCAAACAGTCAGCATTAATGACAGCTTAGGAATCTGCGCTTATGAAAGCATATGAATTTTTGTTTGAATCTAGAATAGTTGATCAACTATTATCCCAAAATACAGATGACAAAGATCCTAAACTAAAAGCTTTTGAAATAGCATTTCGTAACGATACATCGATTCCACTAAATTCAAGAGCTTTGTTAGTAAGCAAGGGAAAATCAAGTGCAAAAAATTCATTGTTAGCCTGGCGAGAAATGATTGACAAAGCTCTTGCCAACACTGATTACGGTGACATGAGTGCTGGCAGATATTTTGAAGAATGGTTATTTAATCGTTATATTCAATTTGCTATCAATTATGAAGATATTTCTGGTGAAGCTGATGTATTAGGCATGTGGAAAGTTTTGAAAGTCAGAAATCTATTAATTCCTGCTCACCAAGATCTGAACAAATTTAAAGATATAAGGTCTATACGAGATAAGCTTCGCGACAGAAATTATAGCGAAGCACTAAAAAAAATAAGAAACCAAGAAAAAATAAAAGCTGCCAAGAAAAACAAAAAAGAAATAGTATTGATAGACAATGACAGATTTTTGGTTGTGTTGCCACTGAATTTTGGATCTTGCTATTATTTTAATAATTCAATGGGAATTCAAGCCAGTTTCTGCACTGGCAGCAGTTCTGGAGAAACGTGGTTCAGCAGATATGCACCAGAAGGGGTGTTGATCAGCATCATAGATAAAAACAATTCAAACGATGTTAACGGCAAATGGCAACTGCATGCGCCCAGTAACCAAATGAAAAATGCTCTGCAAACCAGTTCAAGCTTAACTCAGTCAGACCAAAAATTTGCTGAGTTGTTTCCAGGATTGTTAAAACAAATCACACAAGCCATGCATCAAAAAACTCAAGAAATACAAAGTTTTTCTGACTATGATGTCGATTCTGAAATCGAAAAAATAAAAAACAAGTTTCCACGGTCATATCAATCAGAAGAAACAGCAAGCTGATTTATCCATTCAACTTGCGTTTTCCATAGTATCGAATGTATAATTTGTCTTTCAAAGAGGAGAATATTATGTCTGCGGATCGAGTTTTTACCCAAGAGCAAAAAGCAAAGTTGGTGCAGATTTTCAATGAAGCAATCGGTGTGTATCAGGAAATTGAAGACCTCAATGAAGGATTGTCTGATACTATCAAGGCGGTAGCTGAAGAAATGGAAATCAAGCCAACTCTGCTGAAAAAAGCTATCAAGATTGCACAGAAAAGCAAGCTCACTGATACCAACGCTGAACATGAAGAATTGAATACAATCCTGGAGACTGTAGGTCGTACCCTATGATAGATTGGTTCGATAGTACCTGGCGTTTTGTCAAAGGTGATTATCGTGATTGGCCTCTGCGGTTCGCCCTGGAAGTATTTGCATGGGCGCTGAGCATAGGCTGTGCTTTGATCATGGCAATGACGGTACCTAACCCACCACTAGTCTATATGTATCCTTTTTGGATGCTAGGTTGCTCTATCTATGCATGGGCAGCTTGGACTAGAAATAGTTTTGGTATGCTAGCCAATTATTTGCTGTTGGTGACGATTGATAGTGTAGGTTTATTTAGATTACTAAGTAATCAAGTATAGTATCGCTCACTCACGAGCATGCAGCAGCAGTGCTAGCTAGAAGTAGCACAAGGAGAACAGTATGTCATATGTAGACGCCCTCTATGATCGGGCCAAAGATCGTATTCATGTAGCTGAGCGAATAGACGGCCAGCGAGTTTACAGAGAATATCCAGCTAATTACACGTTCTATTACGATGATCCTCGCGGAAAATTTCGTAGTATCTACGGTACTCCAGTGAGTAGATTCAGTACTCGTAATAACAAAGAATTTCAAAAAGAACTCAAGATAAATTCAGGTAAACGAATCTGGGAATCAGATATCAATCCAATATTTCGTTGTTTAGCTGATAACTATCTAGGCGCAAGTTCTCCTAAGCTGCAAACAGCGTTCTTCGACATCGAGGTAGATTTTGACAGCGAACGAGGATATGCACCAACCACTGATCCTTTCAACAAGATAACCAGCATCAGTGTATATCTAGACTGGATGGAAAAGATGGTGACATTGGTGTTGCCACCTAAAACTTATAGCTGGCAAACAGCAGAAGAAATCTGCGCTAAGTTTGACAACTGTTTTCTCTTTGATCGAGAAGAAGACATGTTGGAGACTTTTCTTGATCTTATTGATGATGCTGATATCTTGAGTGGATGGAACTCAGAAGGTTTTGATATTCCGTATACTGTTATGCGTATAAACAAGATTCTTAGCAAAGACGATACTCGTAGACTTTGTTTATGGGGGCAATATCCCAAACAAAAAGTATTTGAACGATTTGGTGCAGAAATGGTTACCTTTGATCTGGTAGGTCGGGTTCATCTAGACTACATGCAACTGTATCGCAAATATACATACGAAGAACGCCATAGTTATAGTCTAGACAGCATTGGTGAATATGAAGATGTAGGCAGCAAAGTAGCGTATGAAGGAACTCTAGATCAGTTGTACAATCGAGAATTTGAAAAGTTCATCGATTACAACCGTCAAGATACCATGTTGTTGGCTAAACTAGATAAAAAGTTAAGATTTTTGGAACTTGCCAATGAACTCGCTCATGACAACACTGTGTTATTGCAAACAACAATGGGGGCAGTGGCTGTTACTGAACAGGCTATCATCAATGAAGCCCACGCTCGTGGCATGGTAGTTCCAAATCGTCGCAAAAGTGAAAAACATTCAGATGGCAGTACTGATGACAAAGCTGCTGGTGCTTATGTTGCCCACCCTAAAAAAGGCATGCATGAATACATTGGAGCTATCGACTTAAACAGTCTTTATCCGTCAACTCTGCGTGCATTGAATATGGGGCCAGAAACTATCGTGGGTCAACTTCGCCCAATAATGACAGATCATTATATTCACGAAAAGATGGCAGAAAAGACAATAAATGGCAAACGAGTAATCGGTTCTACGTTTGCAGATGCGTGGGACGGTTTATTTGGAAGTTTAGAATACCAGGCCGTGATGAATGGAGAAGTAGGAACAGAAATTACCATTGACTGGGAATATGGCAATAGCACAGTCCATACTGCTGATGAAGTATGGCGAATGATATTTGAGGGCAACCAACCGTGGACTTTGAGCGCGAATGGAACAATATTTCGATTCGATGTAAAAGGTATTATACCTGGTCTTTTAGAGCGTTGGTATTCAGAACGCAAAGAACTTCAGAAAACTAAAAGACAATGGACTTCTTTAGAATCTGGAATTCCTATTCCAAATAGATTAAAAAGTTAGTCAAAAAGATTAAAATCAACTAAAGCGATACAAGATGCGCATACACAACAAATATTATTTAAGAGAGGTATAAATGGACTTCAATAAGTTACATTCGATACTGGAATCAGGAACTAAAGAGGAACTTACAGAGTTTTGCCATAATAATAATCTTGTTATAAAAGACGGCAAAATTTTTCACTCAGATACTGAATCAGTAAAACAATCTGTAGCTTTCTGGGATAAGCGTCAGTTGGTCAAGAAGATCAACTTAAATTCGTAACCTTATTGCGACCTCCAATGGCAACATTGGTTGAATAACTCCTTTAAATGCTGGAAACTCTTACCATTAAGTTGAAGACAATCAGCAGCCAAGCGCATAATGCGAAGGTTCAACGACTAGTCGAAAGACGTAGACTCAAGCGAGTCGAAATGGGGAGCATCCATACTTAGTGGATGGTGATATAGTCTGATCCTTATAGAAATATGAGGCAGTTTTTTTAATAAACGGGCTAGCAATAGTGAAACTAGCTGAACATAAATGTATATGGCGCTATTCTAAATGCAGGCTGCAGATTCTTTGACCATCGTATTGGACAAAGCACAACACTCACTGGTCGTATTATTGCCAAACACATGGATGCATTTGTAAATGAAGCCATCGCCGGCGAGTACAATCATGTCGGTGACAGCATTATCTACGGTGACACAGACTCTGTATATTTCTCAGCATGGCCTATCGTGAAGTCAGAAGTAGAAGCAGGCAACATGGAATGGAACAAGGATATCTGTGTAGGTCTGTATGATACCATCGCAGATTCTGTGAACGATTCATTTCCGGCGTTTATGGAACGTGCGTGCCATTGCCCACGAGATATGGGAAGTATTATCCAGGCTGGTCGTGAGCTGGTAGCAGAAAAAGGTTTGTTCATCAAGAAAAAGCGCTATGCTGTGTTGATCTATGAACTTGAAGGCAAGCGACTGGATTTCGATGGCAAACCTGGAAAAGTCAAAGCCATGGGACTAGACTTGAAACGTTCAGATACGCCCAAGATCGTGCAGAATTTTCTCAGTAATATTCTTTTGGATGTGCTCACCGGCGCTGAACGTGATACCGTTGTCACGAAAGTGCGAGAGTTCAAATTGATGTTTAAAGATCTTCCTGCTTGGCAGAAAGGAACTCCTAAACGTGTAAACAATCTTACCAAATACAGCACAGCAGAAACTCTTCATGGAAAAACTAATATGCCCGGGCATGTACGTGCTGCAATGAATTGGAATCGTCTAAGACAAATGTTCAACGATAACTATAGTATGAAAATCGTGGACGGTATGAAAACTATTGTTTGCAAGATCAAGGATAACCCACTGGGATATACAAGTGTAGGTTATCCTATCGATGAATCAAATATTCCTTCTTGGTTTAAAGATTTGCCGTTCGATGATGATATGATGGAATCAACTATTGTTGATCAGAAAGTAGAAAATTTATTAGGCGTGCTGAATTGGGACATGACATCACGCACTGATATCAAAAGTACTTTCCGCAGTCTTTTTACATTTGAATAAATTACCATATCACTTGCATTGCCTAAATATTATTATATAATCAAATCCATTACACGGAGAATTTAATGAAAGACATACTCAAGAATATAGTGCAGTATACTTATGGACTTAATAAAGTTGACCTGCTCAAGATCACTGGTTCTGCAGAAGAAACACTGATCAACGCTGTATCAGAAGATAGAACAGTAATCATCGAAGGCAAATTCAAAGCACCAATCGCTGAATTTGAAGGCGTATTTGGTGTACCAAATCTATCTCGATTGAATACTATTCTAAATATCGACGAATATCGTGAAGATGCAAACATTACCATGACTTATAAGAAAGATGAAGACACAGGCGAAGATATGCTCAGCGGTGTTCATTTTGAAAACAAGCACGGTGATTTCAAAAATGATTATCGTTTGATGAACAGCAAGGTCGTGAACGAAAAGCTCAAAGGTGTCAAGTTCAAAGGCGTAAAATGGAATGTAGATATTACTCCTAGTGTTCTAGGTTTGCAGCGTCTAAAGGCTCAAGCATCGGCCAACAGTGACGAAACTACCTTTATAGCCAAGACTGAAAATGGATCACTGAAGTTCTATTTTGGTGATCCTTCAAACAATGCTGGTAGTTTTATATTTGAACCCAATGTTAGCGGAAATCTGAGCAAAGGTTGGTTATGGCCTGTTAACACAGTGATTACCATTCTTAATTTGCCAGGCGATAAAACCTTCAAGTTCAGCGATGAGGGTGCAGCCAAGATCACAGTCGATACTGGAATCGCTGATTATGAGTACATCATCCCAGCACAGACCAAATAACATGTCCGATCTATATCCACAAGATAACTTGACAGCCAAGCAGAAGGATTATGCAATCTTTCTGCCTGCATTGAGTCCGTCGTTTTCATCAATTATTTCAGAACAAAGATTTAAAAATGCTGTAAATCCAGTCAGATTTCCTGCACAAATCCAAGATTTAGAACAATTGAATTGGCTTAACAGTAAGAAAGCACTGTTTCCATATCGTTGGACTCTGAGTTCTGGAGGACATGTAAATCTAGATGTATCTAAATTTGATGAAAGTGAAGATATGATCCGCAATCGAGAGCCAGGTTCATTTATTGTAGGTGACTCCGGCGGCTTTCAGATCGGCAAAGGTGTGTGGGCTGGTGATTGGAGAGATCCTAATAGTTCAGAAGTCAAGAAAACTCTGAATGATTTAATATCTGCAGGCCCCGTAAGCATTAAAAAGGGCAAAAAGATTGTACAAGTCGATCCTTATCAGCAACAGTTGAACAAGCTAAAAGCTGCTGATGATAAACGAACTCAGATTCTTACCTGGCTAGACACCGTTGCTGATTATAGTATGACACTAGATATTCCTAATTGGATTATTCGTGACCCCGGCGCAGTGAAAGCGACCTGCGTTACCACTCTCAAAGAAGCAGTAGACGGCACCAAATACAATAACGAATATTTCATTGCCAATCGCAAAGGCAAAGACAACGGTGGCACCAAGTTTCTGAATGTGTTGCATGGGATTAACCATGCGTCTGCAGAAATCTGGTATGATACCATGAAACATTATTGTGATCCCAAGAAATATCCTGATCGCCATTTCGATGGATGGGCAATGGGCGGACAAAACAAATGTGATGTACATTTGTTGCTGAAGCGTTTGGTATTACTTCGCTATGACGGCTTGTTGGAACAAGGATTGCATGATTGGATGCATTTATTAGGTATTAGTAGGTTAGAGTGGGCAGTATTACTCACCGCAATGCAGCGTAGTATTCGCCGGCATTGGAATCCTGATTTTACCATCAGTTTTGACTGTGCGAGTCCTTTCCTAGCAGCAGCAACTGGTCAGATCTATCATCATATTGATTTGAAGGATGCTGGCAAGTGGACGTATCGAATGACTCGTCACATTGACAATCACAAATATGCAAAAGATACACGCAGTGTCAGAGATATAGCAATCACGGATTATCTGGATCATTTTGGGCATTTTGAGGATAGTCCAGTCACTGCTAGGCTCAAAATCAGCGATATGTGTGTAGGTACTCGCACTAACAATAGTTGGGACGGTTTTACATATCCGCTGTTGCAGGCACATAATGTGTGGATGCATATTGAATCAGTGCAGCGGGCTAATCGTGAATATGATGCAGGTAGATATCCAGCAATGCTGAGAAATATTCGTGGAGATCACGAATATGTATCTGATATTATCGAAAAAGTTTTTGCTGCTCCTACCAAAGCTAAATCATTAGAGATCATTGATCGATATGGTAGTTTTTGGATGAATATCCTGGGTGTAAGCGGAAACATTGGCAAGAAAACTATCAACGCCAGCACTATGTATAACGCACACTTTGAACAAGATATCAATGCATGGTCTAATGAAATAGAAGAACCAGCAGAAAAAATAGAAACACGTTCAACATTCGACGATTTATTCAGTTAATCATGACTACAATGCAAGAAAGACAAATTCTAGACTATATTCGAGCTAGATCAACCAAAATGATTGTAGCCGAAGTATGTTTGCCGTATTCTAACAAATCATGTAATGTAGCTTATATCAAAGTATTTGTTGAAGCTATAAACAATGAAACTGGAGAAGATTTGAGAAAATGGCTTTTAGAAGAATATTACCAAGACAGGTTATTTGTTGGAGATGATATGTCTGATGACCTGTACTTGCTTATATCAAAAAGATTCTTTAATAGAGAAACAGTGATTGAAATCACGCAAGACGGAAAAACTGGTCAGTTGACCAGATATGCAACCACAGACTACTGAGGAAATACAATGGCATACGAACGAACAAAAAAATACTCCCGCAGCAAACCAGAGGTAAACAAGATCTTTGATGACCTCGAAGAATATTTGGAGTTCTGCAAATGGCAAGGTTACACATTTGACGAATCTCATCTATACAATGAGAAAACTGCATGGGGAGAAATGCAGAGGGTCAAAAACGGAAAACCACCAAAAGATAATTGGACTGCTCGCCCTAAATCAGAGCGTAGAGATTTTCGACCAACCAACGTTCGCTGACAAGCACGGCGCTGTATATTATACAGCGCTTTTCTATAGGTAATTTTACTGTTTGACATCTACATCCTAAGTATCGTAGAATAATATTATTAATTTTTGGAGTTACAATGAATTTACCTATCAGTCAACGAATCCGAGATCGCATTGAAGCAGCTGGTTCTCGTTATCACAGTAATGACAATATTTCAGAATTTATCTTGAGTTCTGATGAGTTGGATGAACTAGTAACTGAAGTAGCTGGCAAGTTCCAAGAGGTGTTGGATAGTTTGGTGATTGACACCGAAAGAGATCACAACACACAAGACACTGCGCGTCGTGTAGCCAAGATGTTTGTGCGAGAAACTTTCAGTGGACGATATCGTCCTATGCCTAAGGTCACTGCATTTCCAAACATGGGTTATCAGAGTTTGTATACCACTGGTCCTATCAGCATTCGCAGCACCTGCGCTCATCACTTCCAAAATATTGTTGGCAATTGTTGGGTTGGTATTGTGCCTGAATCTGAGGTTATTGGTCTGAGCAAGTTCAATCGCATTGTTCATCACATTTGCGAACGTCCTCAGATTCAAGAAGAAATGACCACACAGATTGCAGATGCACTAAAAGAATATGCCAAGACTGATAATGTTGCTGTGGTTGTAAAAGCAGAGCATTTTTGCATGAGTCAGCGTGGTGTTCGAGAACACAACTCTGACATGAGCACAGCAATCATGCTAGGCCGATTCAGAACATCCGCAGAACTCCGTCAAGAATTTTATCAACTGCTGCAGACCATGAAAGGTCACAGCGGCAATTACTAGGAGAAATCATAATGTCAAGTCGAGAAAGGGATCAAGCAGATCTAGATCTAGACACATTCATAGAGTTATTTGATGAAGCTATATCCAGTGATGACCCTCGTGTCCAGCGTGCTTTGCAAGATTTGTTGGTGATCAGTGCATTAATTAGAACTAAAAGTGATCATGACCAAGTAACAAAAGGTCCACTGCGTCGTTTGTTTGATGATGTTCATAATATCAATCGCAGACTCATTCATATCGAAGTTGATACTCGTTATGGCACACATAATACTGATTCAATGAGTCATAAAATATCGTCAGCAATAGCTGGTTGCATTATCGGGGGGGAAAGTAAACCAAATCCATTTGATCTGCGTTATGGCACACATAATGTAATCACTAAAACAAAAATCAATTCTTCTTCAAATTCAGGCGAAGATTGTTAATGAACCCAAGCAACTGGTTGAATCCTATTGCCATTGATCTTGATGAAATCACAGAAGAAATGGTTGAATGGTATCGTGATATCGGCGGCAAAGTAAATTCTAGAATAGAGTCAGGTTCATGGGGACAAACTTTTACTAAAAATTATCTAGCATATGGCAACAGCAAATGGTGTTTTATAGCACAAGATATGCAGTCAGCACGTTTGCATTTTTGCGCAGAAGATGCTAGTGTAGCATTGATGTTTATTTTAAAGTTCGATAAGCACATAAGCAAACATAACATGAAAGAACTTTTACATGAAGAAAATATTTTATGTTGAAAGTCAACTGATTGACAACACTAAATTGTGCTAAAATCTAGCACAAACGTACTAAAATCAAGCACAAGGAAAAATATATGGCATATACAAGCAAATCAACTAATGTACCTAAGGCAATCAAGAGTCAGGCACGCGGTCTGTCACTGTCACTGAAGGATCCTTCTATGTTTAAATTATTCATTCGTATGTGGACAGAAGCAACTATACAACAGTCAGGACTTCGTGTTCAGCGCAATCATGCGATCGGCGATGCAATGAAGGGCAACAACAATGGCTAAGATTACTGCCAGTCGATATCATGATTTCAGCACTGGGCATCGTGTGTATCAGCACGAGAGCAAGTGCGCCCACATGCATGGTCACAATTATCGTGTTCACTTTACCATCGAAGCACCTGAACTAGACAAAATTGGTCGAGTATTGGACTTTAGTGTGATCAAGGACCTGCTGTGCATTTGGTTGGAAGATAATTGGGATCACAAGTTTCTGCTATGGGAACAAGATCCATGGGCAGCACCAATGAAGTCACTGGATCCAGATGGTGTTGTGTTTGTTCCATTTAATCCAACAGCAGAGAACATGGCACAGTATCTGGTGGAAGTCATTGGTCCTGTTCAGTTGTCTGGAACGGATGCTAAATTGATTCGGGTAGACATTGAAGAAACACGTAAATGTAGTGTAACTGTTGAGGCATAATATGAGCAAGATCAAAGTTTCAGAACTGTTTTATTCTGTTCAAGGCGAAGGTCGTTACATGGGAGTTCCCAGTATCTTTCTGCGCACCTTTGGCTGCAATTTTTCTTGTAAGGGCTTCGGTATGCCACGAGGACAACTCAGTACTGAAGCTGATGATATTGATGCCAACAAGTATGCAGACTATCGAGATCTACCTTTGGTATCCACTGGTTGCGATAGTTATGCCAGTTGGCATCCTAACTTCAAGCATATGAGTCCTATAATGGATTCAGAACAGATCGTAGAACAGATCATGACACTGCTGCCACATGGTGAATGGCGAGATGAACATCTAGTCATCACTGGCGGCGAACCACTACTTGGGTGGCAGCGGTGTTATCCTGATTTATTGATGCACGAAAAAATGCGAAATGTTCAAGAAATTACTTTTGAGACAAATGGAACTCAAAAACTAAGTAAAGACTTGATCAGTGCATTAAATATTTGGGATTGGGAAGAAGTCACATTTAGTGTGAGTCCTAAACTGAGTTGCAGTGGAGAATCTTCGGAGGATGCTATCAAGCCTCAAATTGTACGTGAATATGCAAAAGTAGGCTATACATATTTGAAGTTTGTAATTGCCACCGAAGAAGACGCAGGTGAAGCATTGAGAACGATTGATATATATCGCGATGCAGGATTTCATGGACCTGTGTATTTAATGCCAGTGGGAGGAACTGAATCTGTGTATTCGTTAAATAATCGTCGAGTGGCAGAACTAGCCATGCAGCATGGGCTTCGTTATAGTGATCGTTTACAAATTCCTCTTTTCCGCAATGCATGGGGTACATAATATGGCATTATTTGACATTTTTAAAAAACAGAAACCTGTCTCTAAACCGACAGAAACACCAAAGCCTGTAGCAAAACCTAAAAAGACTGCCAAAGAAATTGCTACCGAAAAAGGTGAACCATATGTAGCAATTCTTAATGTCGAACTGGATCCAGACAATATTGGCAATGGCGCGTTTGAACTAGACTGGAATGACAAATTCATCACCAATTTAGTTCGTGCAGGGTACAAAGGCAAGACTGATAATGATATGGTAGATTTATGGTTCAGGGATATTTGCCGAAATGTATTGGCTGAAAATTATGAACAATGGGAAGCCAATTATGCTACCCTGCGTAAAGTAGGGTATGAAGACATGGGCAACGGCAAGACTAGCGTGTCCTAATAACATTAAATAAGGAAATATATGACTCAAATTTTAAGAAAGCAGGTAGATGCGAACAATGACGTTCGTATTTTCCTCAGTCGCGACATAGACTATGTAGATTTCAATCCAGCTGGTTACCAAACACCTACTTCGCCTGTTGGCAAGTGGGGAGCAAACGACCAAACATATGACCATGATTTCATGCAAAGACTCCGTGATTACATCATTGAATTAAGCAATCTAGAACAGCCAGACCCAAATGAACCAATGCACATGTGGAAACATCTGCAACAAGATCACCAAGTTTTTCTTGAACAGCTTCGCAACAATAATTTGCAGTCTGCATTTGATACTCTTAATAATCTTTATCAAAGTCCTATTATGAATGGTATCAGTCAAGGTGTTTGGGACACTGTGCCAATCAAGAAAGATTCTGATGTAGCAAAATATCGATTACTGCGTCACTATGACACTCTGCTGGGAGTGTGTGAGTACATGGGTGTGATTGGTATTCAAAATCGCGAGCAAGGATTTAGTCCAGTGGTGCTGCCAGTAAATGACTTGGTAACAGGTCTAGCACAAAAGCTAGCTACCACTATTCCTGATTTCCACGCACCTCGTTGGCAAGGTGGTATTTGGGGCATGGATACACCGTATGGCATCATGACCGATCGTGATATCTCAGCATTGTATGTTGCATTAAAGATCAACAGCAAATTCACTACAGATTCTAAGATTGTGGAAATAGGCGGAGGTGTGGGATATGTAGCTTATTGGCTTTATCAGTTGGGTTTTCGTGATATTACATTGATAGATCTACCAGCTGTTTCAGTAGCCCAAGCTTTCCAACTTGGCACTAATATTGGAAAACAGAATGTCAGACTGCCGTTTGAAACGCATGATGCACCCATTAAGTTCCTCACGCCAGAACAATTCTACGATAGTGATGAAATGGTTGATTTAGTCTATAACACCGACAGCATGCCAGAAATGCCAAATGACGCGCTGAAAAAGTATCTAACTACCATTGCCAAGGTCAGCAAGTCTTTCTACAGTGTGAATCATGAATGTCGCAGTGGATTCAATGGCGTACCTCAAAATTCAGTAAGTCTGGAAATAAACACTAATTTTATTGGAGAAATCATCAACCTAGAACGCAATCGCTACTGGCTGCGTGATGGATATGCTGAAGAATTCTACGTTACACAAAATTGGTCGTAAAAACTCTTGACAGATTCATGGCGCTGTTATAACATAGCGCCATGAAATACTTACTTGTCGATCTCACAAACACATTTTTCCGTGCTAGATTTTCAGCAAACCGTTCGCAAAATGCTGAAGAAAAAACAGCATTTGCTATACATGTAACGCTGAATAGTATCGCCAAAGTTTGGCGAGAACAGCGTGCCGATCATGTAGTGATTTGCCTTGAAGGACGCAGCTGGCGAAAAGACTTCTATAAGCCGTATAAAAAGAATCGTGCTGCAGCCCGTGCTGCACTCACCGAGCCAGAACAGGTCGAAGACAAAATGTTCTGGCAGTCACTGGATGATCTAAAAACTTTTCTGCAAGAAAAAAGCAACTGTACTTGTTTACGTCACGAATCACTAGAAGCAGATGATTTGATTGCTGGTTGGATTCAAGCTCATCCAAACGATCAACATATTATTGTCAGCAGTGACACTGATTTCCATCAACTATTAGCAAAAAATGTCAAGCAATATAACGGAATTACCGATGAACTCCACACAATCGAAGGCATCTTTGACAAAAAAGGTGCCCCAGTGCAAGATAAAAAAACTAAAGAACCTAAAAAGATTCCAGACCCCCAATGGATCCTATTCGAAAAATGCATTCGCGGCGATTCGTCAGATAATGTTTTCAGCGCTTACCCTGGGGTCCGTACCAAAGGTTCGAAAAACAAAGTAGGATTACAAGAAGCGTATGCAGATAGAACTAGTCGTGGGTGGGCTTGGAATAATCTGATGCTGCAACGCTGGGTCGATCACGATGGCATGGAACATCGTGTGTTAGACGATTATGAACGCAATCGTGTGCTGGTAGACTTGACTGCTCAGCCTGAGCATGTGCGTGCGTGGATAACGGAAACTATTGCTGAGAACTCAGTGTCCAAGAATATCAGTCAAGTAGGCACCAAATTCCTCAAGTTCTGCGGCAAGTATTCGTTGAATCGTATCAGCGACCAAGCACAAAACTACGTGGATTTTCTGTGTGCAGAATATCCTGAATCTGTTCGTATTCGAGAATCAGCATGAGTCAATTAATATGGGAGAGAAAATTATGAAATGGTTTGATCGTTGGTTTATTAGAAAATGCCGCTGGGCTTCGGAAAACCAGCATTTAATCGAAGATAAGAATCAACTTGTTGGGGTAAAAAAACCTAATAATATCTCTGACGTAGAACAAGGGTATCGTTTAAATGTGATACCTGCTCGTGGTGGCACTGTGCTACAAGTTATGCGATATAATCCCCATGGCACAGATCATTGTGTGACTTATGTGCTAGGGCAAGAAGAACCATTTAATGAGGGTATCGCACAGATTCTAAGTATGGAGATGATTCGATGAGCGTATTAATAGCTAAACCAGTGGTCAAAAATAAATTTTGGATCTTGGAGGACAGCGGACAAAAAGTTGCTACTATTCAAGCGGTAGATGAAGGTGGCGTAGCGTTGGTATTCGGCTCTAAACGAGAAATGTTTGCTAGTTTTAAAATGCTTAAAAACAAATACAATATTCAGATTGCGAAATCTGAATTTAAAAATACGCATCTGCCTGAGGTACATGGTTTTCCAATTCAGGGTCGAGCATATAATGCAGTATTTGATCTACAGCAACGCATTCCAATTTATACCAAAACTATTAAAAGCAAGTGTTTTTTTTGTGCAGGACATTATTGGATTTTTCAAAACGATACATGGGTACAATCATTCTGCCCAAAGTTGATTACTATCAAACGATATCAATATCTAGGGCCATTTCACAGTGAACAAGAATTACAGGAAAATCAACCATGTCTGAACCATGTTTAACTTTACCACTGAAAATGTTCAACGACAAAGTTCGTATTATGAATCAAACTCGCCAACGTGATTTGGTATTGTCTGCAGTGGACGCACGTAATCTGCATGCTGAAATATTTGCATTATTGGCTCAAATTTCAGAAATAAGTAGACAAACTGCCCCCACTGAAACAGTTTCACCAATACAGATTGGCATGGACGGTGGGGGTTTTAAGTAAAGTGCGCTGTTATCCAAGATAAATACATTATCGAGGATAAGACTAATGAGTAGACCAAAACCCATAGTTCTGTTAGAACATGTAAACAAAAGCAATTATAAAAGTGATCAGGTCTTGGCTAGTGAGGGTATATGGGCTGTATTCTATGACCAATTGCCCATAAATCTAAAGACTCACAATATCCTAGTAGGCTACCCAGGGCCAAAATACAAAAAAGTTAGTTTCAGTAACAAAGGTCATGCTATCAATCTGGCTAAAAAGCTGAATAGTCTTTACAAGACTGACAAATTCAGCGTGGTTCTTTTACGTGCAGGCGAACAAATATTTCCCTGATAAAAAACGACACTATGAAGAGCTAGTTCTAACTGAGATAGGCATAGACTTCTCAGTTATCGATAATGTTCGCGCTGCTTGGTGGCAGAACCCCATCAATCCTGTTAGTCTCCGTCTGACTAGTGCAGGATTTAAATTTTTCAGCAAGGCAAAATTACATTTCCATGAAATTCCATTGCCTACCAACCAGACTGTCACTCCAAAAATAATGCTTCAGTTAGAACGCCTGTTCGATGAACCTTATTACCTTAAGTTTTGCTATATTTATGTACTCAGCGAAAAGGACGCTATAATGCTGAATCTCCATGCCGGCGACTTGGCTTGCTATCTAGACAATCTAGAAAGTCAATAAAATCAATCACTTAGATAAGCTGTGCCACTGCTCAGTCCTGAGCAAAAATCTAACAAAATCAATCACTTAGTTAAAATTGCTTGAAAGAAACTTGTCTGATCAGTACATTGATGCTGCCATGCGCCTAAAATTATTTTTGCCAAACGGTTGACAACACTGGTTTGGCTATATAGAATACGCACATATTGAACGAAACGGAGCATCTAGCATGAGTGACCTGATTGCCATTGCGTGGGAATGCGAGTATGAGGATGAGGCTGAGCAGGCTTGCTGGCTGTGGCCGATCACCGACACTGCGTTTTCGGTGTTGGACTTGGAACTCAAAACTCAGGGCAGCGTTCACTATTACAAAGGTGAATGGTACAGCTCCGATGTGGTCGGCAACAAGCTTTGCGTAGGCAGCAGCCGTTCGCTGGCGGCGCTGGCCGTTGTGAATTTTTCGGAGTTTGGCTGCGTTTAACGGTTGACAAGCTACCGCACGCAAGCTATAATACTTGCACAAATTGTGACTAAGGAGTAATTTATGTCCGTGACTGAAAATCGTACTATTACGCCGTCTGAAGCTCGCTCGCGTGTTCTTCGGGCGTTCAAGGCTAAGCGTCCTGTGTTCTTGTGGGGTCCTCCGGGTATCGGCAAGTCTGAATTGGTGGCTGGCCTCACTGAAGACCTTGGTGGTTATATGATTGACCTGCGTATGGGTCAGATGGAACCTACTGATATTCGTGGCATTCCGTTCTTCAATAAGAACAAGGAAGTCATGGACTGGGCTCCGCCGATTGACCTGCCCGACGAGGAACTTGCCAGTCAGTACCCGATTGTGGTGCTGTTCTTGGACGAGATGAATTCGGCTGCACCCGCCGTGCAAGCTGCTGGTTACCAGCTGATTCTGAATCGTCGCAGCGGCAAGTACAAGCTGCCTGATAACGTGGTTATCGTGGCTGCTGGCAATCGCGAATCTGACAAGGGTGTGACCTATCGCATGCCGAGTCCGCTGGCGAATCGCTTTGTTCACCTTGAGGTCCGCGCTGACTTCGACAGCTGGTTTCAGTGGGCGGTGGGCAAAAACATTCACAAGGACGTTGTAGGTTACCTCAGCTTTGCCAAACAGGACCTCATGGAATTTGATGCCAAGAGCGCCTCGCGTAGCTTTGCTACTCCTCGTAGCTGGACCTTTGTGTCACAGTTTCTTGAGGATGCGGATGCCACTGACTCGGAACTCACCGACTTGATTTCAGGCACTGTGGGTGAAGGTTTGGCGGTGAAGTTCATGGCTCACCGCAAGGTGTCAGGTCAAATGCCTAACCCCGAAGATGTTCTCTCGGGAAAGGTCAAGGAACTCAAAACCAAGGATATCTCGGCTATGTATTCGCTGACGATTTCCATGTGCTATGAGCTTCAGGAACAGCATAAGAAGCTGGGCAAGGACAAGATTGCTGATTGGCACGCCATGGCTGACAACTTTCTGAAGTTTACGATGGATAACTTTACCACTGAGTTGGTGGTGATGGGTGCGCGAGTGGCGCTGACTACCTATAATCTGCCGATGGTGCCGGGTAAAATGTCGAACTTTAACGAGTTCCACCAGCGCTTTGGAAAATACATTATTGCTGCAAGCGGCAAGTAACAGAGTCCCTTAGTCACGGACAAGAGGCAGGCGAAATCCGTAAGTCCTCTTTGTAAGTTATTGATTTTTTTCTATTTTTTATTGGTTCAAACGGTTGACAGGTTGCCCCTCTGGGGAGTATAATGTCTGTAAATAATGTAAGGAGTATACTATGGACGCAATCGCTGAGAACACAAAAACTAATCCGAAGGTCGATGCTGCTGCTCGTGAAAAGCTGATTACAGCTCGCATTGGTCTATTGCTACGTCAACCTTTTTATGGCAATCTTGTTACTCGCCTTCAGCTGGTCAATGCTGATGATTGGTGTCAGACTGCAGCCACTGATGGTCGTCACTTCTATTACAACAGCGAATTCATTAATAAGATGCCACTGAAACAGTGTGAATTTTTATGTGGTCATGAAGTGCTGCATGTTGTATACGATCACATGGGTCGTCGTGGCTCTCGTGATCCAAAACTGTGGAACATTGCTGATGACTATTGTGTGAACGCTGACCTCATCGAATCTGGGGTCGGTGAAAAAATCACTGTGGTGGGCATGCTGTATGATCCCAAGTACAAGGGTTGGAGTGGTGAAGAGGTCTATGATGACCTCTATAAAAATGCTGACAGGATCAATATTGATCAGCTTACCAAGATGCTTTTGGATGAGCACATGGACAGTGAAGATGACGAGGGCAGTGGTGAAGGCAATGATAGCAACAATCCTGTAAACGGCAAAGGACCTGTTAAACTGACTGCGGAAGACCGTCGCCAGATTCGGGATGAAATTAAAGAAGCCATTATTAATGCAGCACAAGCTTCTGGTGCTGGCAATGTGCCGAGTGGGGTCAAGCGTCTTATCAAGGACCTCACTCAGCCTATGATTGGCTGGAAGGAATTACTGGAGCAACAGGTTCAAAGCACTATCAAAAACGACTTCACATTTGCTCGTCCTAGTCGGCGTGGTTGGCATATGGATGCTATTCTGCCTGGTCTGAAGAACGGTGAAATGATTGATATCTGCATCGGCATCGATCAGTCTGGTTCAATTGGAACAGCAGATAGCAAGGTGTTTCTGGGAGAAATCAAAGGTATCATGGAAGCCTATGACGAATACAATATTCGAGTCTGGTGCTTTGATACTGAAATCTATGCTGATCAAGAGTTCACCAGTGACAATATGGAAGAAATCGACAACTACGAGCCCGAGGGTGGTGGTGGCACTGACTTCATGGCTAACTGGGATTACATGAAAGCACAAGGAATCGAACCTAAAAAGTTTATCATGTTCACTGACGGTTATCCTTGCGGCAGCTGGGGTGATGAAAACTACTGCGACACGGTTTGGATTATCAAGGGCAACACTGAATGCAAACCGCCGTTTGGGGTATGGGCAATCTACGAAAACGAAGCCAAGAAAGCCAAGTAAGGAATCATTTATGAAAATTACTACTTTGTCGCCTAATTCAGTAGAAAAGTTGGCTGATTATCTAGGACTGGATGAACCTCAGAATATGCAAGGCACAACAGAGGTTGCTGATAAAGACTTAGGGAAGAGATTAACGCCTACTTATGTAAATGCTCCCTCTGAATTAGAAGATGCTGTTCAGCGGCTACTTCAGGCTGAAATGCTATTAGAAGATCTAAGTCGTGCAATAGAAATTGCTGGCATCATGCGTAATATCGATATGCTAGATAGCTTTAAGCAAAGCGCAGATGAATATCTACAAGGCAAGATTCAGATCAAGCAACCTGACAATGGGCCAATGAAAGTCACCATTGTGACTGACGATACGGATGCTTAAGCACAATGAAATTAATCTGCTAGCAGTATTTGGACTGCGGAGGGTAGAGCACTGCCCTCCGCATTTCACTGTAGTGGATTTTGATATGCAATCTGACGAAAAAACAATCACCGATTGGATCTATGAGAATCTGTCGGGTAGATTTTACCTCGGCGGAAGTTATTGGCACAGAACTGATAACAGTATGACATGTTATTCCAGAGTTGCCTTTGAAATACCCGGCGAAGCAAGTTACTTTGCCCTGATTAAAGACTCATTGATTGAATCAAATAAAATC
>Ga0136644_10000115_pt1 | contig 59516 bp, 58 predicted proteins | sample C_130820_EF_Meta_FD_94780 | JGI IMG/M metagenome (GOLD analysis project Ga0136644, IMG submission 94780) | Freshwater microbial communities from Lake Croche, Canada to study carbon cycling - C_130820_EF_MetaG (v2) (version 2) | ecosystem: Environmental > Aquatic > Freshwater > Lake | place...
AAGATAGCCTTTTCTAGCAGGGTTATTTCTGAATAATACATCGTTCAATGTCAATCCATTATAAAATGGAGCAGTACCAGCAAAGAGGGTATCTGTTACTAGCGGTATAAAGTTATATTTGTTGGGAGTATAGGTATCACTATCATAGAGTTCACCATCAACATATAGTTTTAAAGTACCAGCCGGTGGATTCAGAGTTATAGCAAAATGATGCCACCCTTTGTTTAGATCTGTAGCAGACAAGGTAATAGAAGGAATGGCTATATCCTCATTATTAAATTGACTGTAAAGCCGTAATTTAAAGGTATATGAATTGAAAGGATAGAGAGGCTGCAGATAAGAGTAGTTGAACTTATGGTTTGACGGATCAAGCGAAAGATCTAGACCGCCTTGCGTGTCTATTAATACTGTATCAAGTATGTAGCCACTATAGTCTAGTTTAAATAGAATTGCTTTGTTTTGTTTCGAGCCAGAAGCAGCAACAATTACATCAGTGTTCAAAACACCAGCATTAAAATTCTCTATAAATGTAATGTTTTTTACAGACACTGGTGTAGTAGAGAAAGAAGAAGTGGCACTCAATGTGGTGTCAAATAGCTTGGTTTGATATTGACCAAACACACTAATTTTATTACTGCTGCCAGTCCATGTGTTGCTATATTTGTCTATATTAAAGCAGGCATAATTATCGCCATATGTTCCTATGAATGCACTTATTTTTCTAGTTTGCGTATCATAAGCTTTAATAACACCAGAACTTAGCGCGTAGAATCTAGAATCTCTATAGAGAGACTGGGTACCTCCTATTACAGCAATAGTACCACTGTCTGTGGCCCTTATTTCAGCAATATTGTGCTTGTCACCTACCAAAAGACCAGTTACTGCAGGGACAGTTAGATTGGAAACTAAATCTAATTTAGCTACAGTGTTATCATTATATAATACATAACCATAGTTATTATCGTTTGATGCATGCTTTATGCCTTTTCTTCCTGAAAGCGCAGTTGTAGCATCAGTGATAGTTTCTTTTAAATCGAATTCCACCACTTGCTGTGTATCTGTAATGGCATGAAAGGAATTCAATGCATCCCGTCTCATAAGATACTTCAAGTTACCAAAAGCAGAAATACCAGTATCAAATGTATTTAAAATTTGCAAATCTTGATTAATAGAAACAAGTCTACCACCGTTAAAATAAAATAAAAATGGCGTAACTAAATGATAGTTAAAAATACCTAATCCATAGTCTGTATAATTACCACCTATTTGATAACCTGTAGGTATTGTCCAATTTTCTCTATAAGCCCAAAACGCAATTGTAAATACGTTTTCAGGAATATTAAAATTACTAACATCAAAATAAGCAAATCTACTACCGTCAAACAGGTATGTAGATACATTATCATATATCTCTGGATCTAAGCCTTGATAGTTATAGAGCACATAAGACGTAAAATTATTTTGTTGAATAATTGACGACCACACATTAATGTTTTGAAGTGTGTCAGATTGACCTATATGTGAATAAGCATACCAGCACCCTGGTTCAAAGGTTAAACTAGAGGGAACATCAACAATATCGTAATTAATATCATAACAATCAAAAGAGGGAATATATGTAACTGTACCAGCGTCTGCAGTTAAAGCTCTAAAAGACGTTGTTATTTTTGGATTATAAAAACGATCTACCCACACCGGTTCTACATTAATATCAGGAGCACCGGATAGCCAACAACATAACCATTGACCTGTTTGCTCTTCACTAGCAGTACCTTTGTTGCTTGTTTCTCTATAATTAGCGATTTTTTTCCATATTTTATCACTACGCAAGGGATGATCACCAGCAATTGCACCAGCTTTGACCAACGATGACGTCTTGACATTTAATCGTTGATACGGGTACATGTTTTGTGGCATATGAAACCACGTGGTTTTACCCTGTGTAAAGGTATACGGTGTGGTATAGCTACTATAGCCAAGCGAAAGTTTATCATGGCCTTTTTCTTGACGCCCTCCAGAAAAAATATTATTATACTCTCGGTATAAAACCTCTTCGCTCAATCCAATACCACCTCTACCTTGCAAATTTTTTAGGTTTAATTGATTCTTCAATGTTAAGATATTAGAAGCATAATTAGAATCTGTAGTAGACGTATATTCTGAATGAAGTAAAAAATTATTCTTTATACCAAAAAAACTATTCGTAGTATTGATATTAATATTATTTTGATTTATTCCTGTATCATAGCTTACCCAGTTATTGGTAATTTCAGGTGGTACAGGATCACTAAACGTCACTACATTAAAAATCTTTTTACTATTTACAAATGATATATCTTTGGTGGCTGTCAGTACGAGTCGCTGCGTAGAAGAATTTCGTATTAAAGTATAGGAATTTGCATTTACTCGAATTTGCAGAGTCATTGTTTTGCTATTCACATCATATGTGTAGTCAAAATCTCGTGTATAATTAAGCAAATTGTTAAAAGCAGATTCTTCAAGAAAATTCACATCTAACGAAGCAGGATTAAAATTTAAAAAATACTTTTTTTCATTGTATAAATGAGATATTGTTGCTGTGTTTTTTCGTGAGATATCAATTTCAAAAAAATTAAAATCTGTTAATCCAGATAAAGGCGTATCGACTTTTTGATCATATATATTGTAATAATTGTACGGTGCGTCTAACTCATCTGTAAATCTAAGATGATAATTTTTGTTGTTATATGTACTGTAAATAGTACCAAATTGAACAGTAGATGTTGGTTCTGGTTTTTGAAAATCAGTAATTACTGCTAAATCTACTGGCTGTGTTAAGAATAAATGACTAAAATTATTCTTCTTAAAATCACTTATATTGGATAATACATTTGTAAAAGATGTTGTTAGGCTACCATCTATGTTAACGGTATTATTGATGAAATCTATTTGTTTATCATGAACATAAGTAGCACTCAACCCCTTCCAATTTTCTGTACCTAGATATCGTGTGAACATAAATTATTTATCCAGTATATCGAGATCGTACAAGAATGCCTTCACCTGTGCCGTATGGTGCACTATCACCACTTAATATTAAGCTTTCGTCTATAGATGTGAATGCTTCTTGATTTCCTAAAATTGTTGGGTCAGGGTCTACTATTATACCAATGCCTTCATATGTATAAACAGGAAGTGGTGGTTGTATTGGATTGACATTAAATTCTTGATTTGTTAAAGGTGTTACATATGTTACTCTCTTCACAACAGGTACAGGTTCTACAAGATTGGGCAATGTCGAAACTGTTGGTACAGGTGAAAATGGTGCTAGCGTCTTTAGCATGTTTCTAAATACTTGTTTTTCAGCCTGCTGTTCCAAGGTAACAATCACATCTTGGGTGACATTTGACACAGTTGCATCCAGTAGAGCACTCTCTGAGTATGAATCAAATATGCCACACCTAAACGTGGAGATAGTAAATTGCAATGCATTAATACAGCAATCTTCTTTGTATACACTAATTATGGGGGTGAACGTTGATACTTGAGATTGTTTAGGATAGTACGTATGACTTACAATAACATTTTTTGGTGATTGTTGAGTAGCAAAATTGTATGTTACTTCTTGTATTGTATTATTGTCATCAAAATTATAAACAATTTTAGTAATTTTGCCTGTGGACTCATCAAAGCCTGTGAGAACAAAGTTGACAGTAGAAATACAAAATGTTTTTAATGGTTGCTTGGTAGACATGGAATAACAAAAATCTTGATAGCAGACATCCGTCATGGGCCCGCCCGAGACAGTAGAAAATAAAGCATTAGAAGTGATGTAATCAACGTAAGAAGCTGTAGCCGTCAATGGGCCTCCATAAGCAGTAAGCGGGTACCACACTCTTGAGCCGCTAACTGGATCAATGAAGATGTAATGATCTAAAGTCTTGCACAAGTCATAGGCAGATAGTACACCATAATCGGTTTCTGAGAAATATACACTGTAGGTATTCTTCATGGTGTTACCGTTATGGTTGCAGCATTACTGTAAGTGGTACCAGCAGTATTAGTAGCAGCACAGCGATATTGATACCCGGTTACTGTGTTATTAGTTATTAGCAGAACATTGTTAGTTTGACTAGGGGTAATATTAGTAAATCCAAATCCTACATCTCTCTGCCACAGCAGTGTTGGAAATGGATTACCTGTGGCCACTGCAGTCAATGCATAGGTAGAACCTGTTTTAACTGTTGCTGATTGAGGTTGTTGTGTAAAGTATGGCAAGTAATACACAGTTATAGTCATCGGGCTGCTTGTAAGAGAACCATACACATTTGACACCACTGTATAATAGATACCATTATCAGATACTGAAGCAAAGTTGGATTCTAAAGCTGACAGACCAATAACTGGATATTTGGTTGTAAATTTACCATTGCGATACCACCAGTAATACAACGGATCTGTTCCATAGCCTTCAACTTCAAGCTTGAATGCATCTCCAGAAATAACAGTAACGTCTGATGATTGCATAACAATGCCTGGGTCGTTAACAAGAGGTGCACCCTCAACCTGAATCAGGTATGTATCATTCTTAAAGCTTATGGTATAACCAGCTTTATCTACGAGATCGACTGCTGAAACAGGAACAGGCAAATGCGGTGGCGGTTCATCAAAAATGCAATTTGTATCAAAAATATTAACATATGATTTTTCTTCACGAATAATATCTGAATACCAATATGGTGCTGCAACAAATGCATATTGACTATACATGTTGACAGCTTGACCGAAAAATAAATATTTTGACCTAATAGAAGAAACAGGTGAAAGAGTGGTACCTTGAGTGAAGTAACCATCACTAGCCTTTCTAAACACATATGCCCTACCTACATTGGGTATATTTTCTTCGATATCATTATTTCTCCACATTTCACCAGGTGATCCTATGATACATGTATTATTCTGTAACCGCACGCTTTGACCAAAATTACCTGCAACAGAATTAATACTGTAAAAATTACCCATCGCCATGATAGCATTCCATTTGTTATTGTTTCTGTTCAAATAGTAATGAAACACTTCACCTTCACCAGTTGTGTTGAAGAGAGATTTTAAACTATATGGTGCTGCAATCAAAGCATCTCTACCTTTTATATCTATAGAAGCGCCAAATCTAGTTATGCCGGTATTAGGACAGGTAATTGTCTGCGTCTCTTGCCACTGCCCCAAAACATTTTTCTGAAAAGCATGCACAATTTGATTGAAATTACCAACAAGAAGATTGTTGCCATCTAGAGCCACACTTAAACCTAAACCAGTACCCTGTGTAACCTCACTTGCAAGAATTGTTTGTGTAAGAGACCATGTTCCTATGGATGCAGAATTATAGTCTACATTATATTCATAAGAATATATTGCACCATTATTGGCCGTGGTGCATACAACCATGGTGTTGCCATCAATATCACCGCTAACAGGAAAAGAGTTATCCGGGGTATTAAAATATGTTTTCAAGGCCATCTTTTGACCAAGATAAGAATATACATTAATTGTTGGTGCTGTATCAAATGTAGCAACTATATTTGTCCCGTCATCTCCCAGTAGCTTTATACCACCATACAAAGTGTTTCTTAAGCGGTATGCTGCACCGTTAGTAGTATATGTGAGTAGATTGCCTTGAAATGGTACAGAAACAAATTCTTTGCCTACAGGCAAAACAGGCATTTTTTCCATTATCATTATACCTGGTTGAAAAACATACTGCGTGCAGCTTGGTATTAATTGAGCTATGTCTTCCCCAGGGTATCCAGCCACATTAAAGTTTCGCAATTTAAATTCTGTTGCAGGATCTGACGTTGTATTGGACACACACACCTTTAATCCTGTTCTAATTTTTTCAGGTAGTGCTGCTGTGTACACAGTAGTAAAATTTTCCTCATTAATATTTTGCTTTAGCTGTATTTTTAATTCTGTACTGTTTTTTGTCAAGATAATGCGAACAGCTCTGTATGTTGGCTCTTCACCATTAGGAAGAAACTCATCAACAAAAAAATTACTAAGAGCTGCATTCAAATAATTAATACTGGAGGAATTGTACAACAACCTATAATCTTCGGTAACTCCAAGTCTTATGGCAAAACTATTATTATGAACATTTGTAGTACCATCGATGAGATTAGTGGGCAAAGCGAATTTTCCAGTGGAGTCAAAGCCTACACCAACAAAAGCCCCATCCAAACCACCAAATCCATTTAACCTACAATAGTTTGCTGTGTCAGATGGGTTGTATCCTAGAGCATTGTCTGGTCCTCCATCGTGAGGCATATTGGTAGTACTATTAAAGAACCCCACAGAAAACCCACCTGTAGGGTCAATCACACGGTTAAAACGACAATATTCAAAAGAAACAATAATATCATGCCATGTATCAAGAGATTGCTCACTCCATATGGCAATATTTTTATTTGATTCTGGGGTATTCATATACTATTTATTTACACATATTTTGCTGATACGGTCCTGGATTGAGTCATGACAACATCAACTGTGGTATTGAGAGTTATTCTCAAGCTATCACCACCACTGACATATGGCACACCAGAAGCTGGATCTGTGATGGTCAAACTACCGTCTATCAGGGTGAATGGCGATTGAGAGGAGAGCTGTATAAACGATGTAGAAGCACCGTTGTATGTTACCTTGATGCTTGGATCAATAATATAGCTGTATATTATCCCGGGTCCCCAGAATGTTTGGAATGGTTGTGTTTTTGCTGTCGAAGCGCTCAAGGTTACTAATGTACCTGCAACAAATGATGCAGCACAATCACCCGACCCGGAGACGCAACCAATACCATAAGGATTGGAACTAACTGTACCATATTTGCTAGTATTTTGCACTAACAGATTATAGAAATAACCACTATCAAATTTAGCAATTACAGTTTTATCTCGATCCATTTTAAAAGTACAGGATGAAATAGTGTCTCCTATGCAATCATCGCTATAAATTCCACGCACAGAACTACCCTCTAATGCTGAAGCAGCAAGTGTAATCACAGACCCACTCGCAAACTGATAACAGCAAATTATGCTCTCAACAGAATCATAATTTGCACAAAACATTGAAGAGGCTTCTGGCACATCTGAGATGGTAGTCCAACCAAAACCTGCACCACTTGGAATAACAGTCAATGTGTAGTATCCCACATCAAAAAAAGCAGAGACTGTAGCGTCCTCTGTCATGGGAAACTGGCAGTAGTTGTATGTGCTGTCACATGGTATTGCTGCTATTCGTGGGTTGCTCACTTCACACTTATTTCCCCCCCACCGAGATACATAGTAACCAGAGACTGGTTGCGCGCTAACAGTGACTATGTCATTAATATCATCCAAGTAACCGGTGCCTGAAAATGCTGCAGTAAATGCAGTTTGATTTTCATTGCATATTAAAGCTGTAGGAACAGTCACTACTCTTCCATATTTGCTCCCGACAGCAGCACTAACAGAAGAAACAGTTACATATAAATTGTAATTAAAGACCCTGACGTAAGATGCAGAAATACTTTGATTGCTATTGATAAAGAAAGTACATGTATTTTCAGAATACCCTTCACATTGACCTCCTATAAATCCTTTGTAGTACCACCCGGAAAGGGGCACTTGTGCAGAAAGAGTTAGCAGTGTATTGTCTCTGAATGGGGCATAACACCTGGGGCCACAAAAAATAGATATATCATTACACCAAACAGTTCCTACCGGTATATGATTGGCATAATTGTTATAATATCCTACAGAGGCAACTTCTAGTCCAAATATACTAATTTTATCGAAATATGCTGTTATGCTTGCATTATCAGTTATGTTTACTGTGCAAGCGTTAGGTAGAGAACATCCCAACCCATCCCAATAAGCAAATCTACTGTAGTAATCTGCAGAAGCTACTAAAGTAATAGTAGCACCATCATAAATTAAGTCTTGACAAACATTAATTGCTGTAGCGCTTGTACCGCACTGCAGACAGTATGGATCAGTAAAAACTAATCCAGTCCCTGCACCAGCTTTTTGCACAGTGAGGGTATTGTAAATTAAATTGGGCGTTGCGCATATAAGTTCATTAAATCCAGTTGGATTAGAAATGATTGTTAATTTCAGTATGCTTGTATCCGGGTATACCACTCGCGTTGCGATTGCTGACAAAGAATACTCTGAAGTATCACTTGCCGTGACAGGTATAACTGCAACAACTTTTTCTTCATTTATATTTCGCAAAGCAGTTACTGTGCCATTATTATTCCAAACAATATTACCATCTACATTGAGCAAATCATACCTGTTACAACCAATAAAAATAGCAGCGCTTGCATAAGATTGCCAATCAAACTGAACAATATAAGAGCCAATTTGATTAATTTGTAGCGGTGTAATGCCATCATTAAACAGATATGTAGTTAAACTAGAGTCTTGAAACCCAACATTAAAATTACCAGCCAATGGCTCATGATCACCAGCCACACCGGAAGAAGAGGCGTTATAACGAACAACAAACGGCAATGTTGGGTTGGAATAGTTGTTATCATACACAAAATAAAATGGTTCAAACATTACAGGGTATAGACTATTGAACGATTCTCCATAATTGACCAGTTGTTCATTTACAATAAACGGCATATCGTTCAAATTTTTTCCTAAGTATGTGATGTTATGAATATTTTTTCTTAAATCTCTACTAAAACTAATACCATCAATTTTAAATAAATTTACCTGAGGTACAACGTTTGTATCAGAAAGACCACTAAGTGAATACACATTAAAAACATTAGTATCAGGCCCCGGGTATACTTGGGTTAATCTAATATTAGTTAATGGTGTCCGGTATATAACAGGATACACCGCGCGGTAATTGCTTGCAGATAAAGACGGCAAAAGCTTTAATAACACCAAATAGAGAGTGTTTTCGTTTTCATACAACCACTCACCAGCAAATACTTCTAATTTGCCGCTAGCTAAGTTATTCTTTACAAAATATGTTCCAGGGCTTTCATCTGAGCTAATGTATCCACCGTCAAAGTCATAGTTAATACTATCTATTATCAGATAATTGGTCGTTTCAATTATAAACGTATCATAATAGACGGCGAGATATAAAACAGAATTAGCTAATTCTGTCTTTACAAATTGAGGGTATTTTATGAAAACTGCACTCAAGGACGAGCTTGCCGGTGATACAATACTAGTCACATTGTTTCGAAAAAAGAAATAACCAGGCACTTTATTCTTCTTTTGAAAAATACTCCTCTCTACAATATTTGCAGCGCTAGCTGCTATTGAAAAACTATCATAAACAACTCCTTCATCACTACCCACTGTGATCTTATCTTGAGGTACAGTCTGTTTATATACCCCATAATCGTTGCCAAATTTATCACTTCCCCAGTAACTCAGAATTAAATCATTAGAAAGCATTGATTCTTGTCGCTGATCTATAGGATACACCTCGTCAGTTCTCAAGTCAGGCCAAATATCAGGATTAGCCCACGTTTCTTGCTTCTCACCTGTCCAGAACTGAATATTATCAACAGATCTACTTAGCCCACTTGTATCTTTGTTTAAATCTTGATTGAGACTCTGATAACCGTAAAATAATTGATTGTAACTATTGGATAGCACGTCACCAAAAGCAAATTGATTGGATCTGCTAATCTTATTCCAAGATACATCAATTTCATATGCTATTGGAATAATGGCATCATCTACCCCGCTATTGTATGAGGTATTGCCCAAAACATTTGGATCTGGAAACGCATATATTTTGTTTGATTCAAGCAACTCAGTATTAATATAAAACGATTTCCGTGGTGTATTGTACACTAGCACACCTGTATGCTGTGGTAAGAAGAAGCGACCTATTTCATATTCACTGTATAAGTTATCTAAGCTAGGAACTGTAGCTGTACTAGGGTATTGACGATTGAGAAGATTTAAGGTACTAGCCCCGGTAAGAGGCTTTGTTGTAAACAATACACCTGATATAAAATTTGTAGCAGTACTACCTGTACTGAGATAATAAAAATCGTTACCTAGAAATTTTGGTGATAGTAATCTTGCAGTATTAATTTTTAATTTTTCTGGGCCCCCGCTAAGATAATCAATAAAATCTCTTGGCTTTAAATAATTTAATTCTGTACCAGAAAGTACCGGGTTAATAGTAAAATTATTTGTACCCAGTGATTTTATAAAAAAAGGATACTCTTTAATAGCATTAATAATTGCTTGCTTAAAATCAGTATAAAAAGGCAAATTTATTTCATTAATATTAGCTGCGCTCAATTCTGTATATAAAAGATTTGTTTGAGGCATTTTTGGAGATACATTGAAGTACTGTTCATTGGTATCATACAGCTCTTCTACATACACTCCAATTGAATTTGCAATTGCTGAAATTGGAGGAAAATTACAACTGCTGCTAGAGCTGCCAAGTGTGCTCAAATAAGCAGAGTCAAAGATTAATTTTGTAATGGCACTCTTGACGCTTTTAACGCTTCCTTTTATCTTAAACTCTTCAATGTTAAACTTTAATTTCTCTCGCTCTTGCACATAAAACAAACATACGTTTTTTATTTTTTTAATAAAAAAAGGTAAAACAATATCTAAATCAGTTTCATTAGTAAAATCTGCATTAGTTATAAATTTTTTCTCTTCTTCAGTGCTGAAGTTTATAATGACATCTCGCAAAACTTGAATATAAGAATCTCTAACTAAATTTGCCGCCTCTATCTTAGATTGTTTCTTAACCTTACTCCACTCTACAACATACTGCTTGTAATCTTTAAACAACGTATTTACATTTGTTGTGACAATTCGCTTCTCATTAAACCAGTTTAAGAAAGTTAACGGTGCAATTGCATCAGGAGCATTATATGCCCCTTCTATGATACTGTTAGCAAATGAATACGCTTTCATAGCAACCCTAACCCCTCATACAGGGTGTGACTTATTACCTTGTCCATTCCACCCCCAAATTTAGTCCATTCTTTGTAACTACTTTCAGCTGGTGTGATGGTGGTAAGTTCATTATCAAAATCTATTACACCATCATATGTGCCGCCTTGGTACATGGGTAAGTACTTATAGAATATGTAGTAATCTTCAATTTCTATTCCAGATTGAGCTTTATTAGCAGTAACCAACCCCCAACCCCAATAATAATTAACACCACTCAATGGGAATGGTTGACCTACCTGTGATACAACACCTTCACTGTCGGGCACTATGGTGTTTCTTATGAGTTTGTAATTGCCGCTAAATTTCTCATATGCAACTACCGGTTCACCTACAATGAATGTGCCAGTTCCAACATCAATACGATTCCCTAAATTTCTTCCTAAATTATATTGGATAGAAGATAGTCCAAAATTTTCTGAATATAGGTTAGGGCTGCCAAATAGTTTACGCGAGTTGATAGACAACAAATCTAACGTGCGACGTAATTGTGGTGGGGCTGACGGAATAAAATCATTATAGGATAAACCATATTGTGTGAATAAGCTTTCCAATGCTTGCAGGTTGCAAGTTTCTATGTCAGTTATATTTGAAACATAATTGGCAATTTTTTCATATATTACTTTGCCAAGCGTATTAGGTGAGCTCTCATAATTACCGCCTATTTGACCTAAGAATTGATCAAATAAGACCGGGCGATCAAATAAACTTTCTTGTAGAACATATCCTTTTAATGTTGAAGCATAATCAAAGTTTTCGTTAACTTTATTAATCACTGGGGTGTTTGCAAGTATATCAAAGACGCTACTCTTTCCCCTCACAATACGCTGTATAGGTATGGTCACGTCAAAATATTTGTTTATCCACCTACTACCTGTCCAATCTCCTAAAACACTATAAAATGCTTGCCCTCCGTCTGCATTGACTTGTTCAATATTAGGAAGATCTCCGCTAAAAATGGAAGAAAGAGGCAATTGATTTGCAGTTGGCGTGATTGGAAAATAATAAATCTTACCATTTATATTGTGTAATATCCACAGGAAGCCTTCGGCGTCGGTTGCTATACCTCCATGGTATTGATAAGATGTTACTTGGGTAAATTCGAAATTAGATGGCTGTCCAATTTGAAATGTACTAATTTCACCATCAGGTTTAATTTGAGCAATATTAGTCAATCCAACACTACACCATAAGTTTTGATTGCTATCGATTGTAATATTACCCAACCCACCAGTGGTGTTTAACGGAAACCCTGCAGATATGTTACCATTCTTATCCCATCTATAGATAGCATCATTTTTATCAGCAACACTTGTATCAGTTTCTTGCAAGGAAATGGCGCCAGCCCATATATTATTAAACCTATCTATTAGTATTTCCTGTATAGCATAGGCATTAGAAAATGGAATTGCACTCAAAAGATTTCCATTTGAACTGTATTTAATTAAAAAACCGCTTACAGGATGAGAGTATGAAACCCAAATATTGTTTTCTGTATCAGTGTCTAGCGCTGAGGGTAGTAGTGAATTCTCACCAACAAAGCCACTCAACTGAGCACTTAACGAGGTATAAAGTGTATAATCAATATAAGCAGTGTTTTCTAGATTAGGAACAGCGCTAGCAGTGGCAACGAGCAAATTATTATCTATCTTAATAGAAATTACAGCATCATACAATGATACCCATGCATTTCCATCTCCGTCAATGGCTATATTAGCCGGGCTACAGCTATCCAATTCACCTTTAAGATTCACATAGGTTGGTCCTAATCCTGGACCAGTGTAAAAAGGCATATTTGAAAGATCGAACTCTTTTAATTTTGTACCAGAAATATCATAAACATACACAAAATCATTATCTGAATCTGCTACCCATACCCGGTCTTGATTGTTTTTAAAATATGATCTTAATGGTGAGATGCTAATAGGCACAGAAGAGCTTTGTGAAGTTGTATATGTTTGAGCATTTTCTGTATAAGTTAATGTCATTTCAACGTTGTTACAGTTTGAAAATATGGGTCTTCTGGAAAACCGGGTAACTATCTTTTGTCCTGGTTGACCTGCAAAACCTACAGTTGTTCCTACATTTAATGATGGACTGTCTTGTATTAAAACTGCCGCACAAATAACTGCTGATTTTGTTTCTATAGGTACATTTAAATTGCCGCCAAAATAGCTGCCACTATTTTTGTACAGAGGTACATTTGGATTGAGATCAAATACTGCACTATCAACCCACACACTGCTTAGAGCTTGCCACGGTGCTAGTGGATCTAGTTCTACATATTTGTGAAGAGTTAGACTTATTGTATTGGCTTCTGTAGGATCGGTTCCATCATACTTAAAAGCAGTAATTAAAGGATAGCATTTTGTAGAAAAATTATTAATATCTTTAAACGTTACTACAAATGGTATGTTCGTGTTTGTCCATTTGATAGGATATATATCAAATGAATGCAACTGCTGTGCAGAAAGAGGACCTGGTATTTCTTGTTGACCTTCTACAGTTATGCCATTGCTAGTGATTGCAAGATAATCTGCAGAATTAAAAACGGATTTTAAATATTGTGTTTGCCACGCAGTGTTTAAATATCCATAGACAGGAAATTGTATGCCAGGGTAAAGATTGTTTTGAATGTTAAAAGAGTCAAGATAAAACTTTGTTTGTGGAGCTGCAAATAAAAATACAATCGAATCAGAGGGTACATCGTTAGGTCTTTGATCAACGTAATGAATAGTTTTGTCACTAAGCGTAGTTCCAGTAGTACCGGCAAAGCTTGTGTTCGGTGCAGGGTAATTGTAATACCTCAATTGAACATCCCACACATATGGAATCTGATATTTTTCTGCATAAACACTAACAGAGCTAGTTTGAGTGCTATCGACAATCTTTGTATTCACAACACCGTCTTGATCCAGATACACCTCTACAAAAGTGTGATATGCTCTCAAATGGCTCCATTTGTTGTTGTAGTAATCTTGTGGTGAAAGGTAATCGCTTGTGCTTCCGCTCGCATACAGACTGATAGTAGATTCTTGACTTGGTAAAAATTTTGTTGCTTGCCAGCTATTATAGCGGTATATTTCTAATGGTTGGCTGCGTTGACCAGCTGGTAACAAATAAACTCCAGGTCTATCACTTGGTAATAAATTATTGAATACTATTGCATCAGGCATTGCATTAATAGCTGTGAGACTCATGATCTCCGACTCAGTATTCTGATTCACCGTCCAAGCATTGCCTATCAAATCATAAAAAGTAGCAGTAACATTATAAACACCTGGTGATTGGTACACATGCTCAGCACTTGCACCAACATACGTGGTATTATCCCCAAAATTCCATAAAATTTGATATTGACTAAACTGAACTCTGCTCGAGTCACTAGACCAAACAGGGGTAAAATAAAAAGGAGTATTTTTTAGTGTGTAACTTAACGATGTGGATCTAGCGCTGGCTACATCAAACACTGATGTTAAAATTTTAACCGCCGGGGCCGGCATAGATTAATACTCCCTTAAACTTGCCCCTTGAGAGCTAGTAGTTTGAACCACTATTTGTGATAGAAGAGTGTCATCGTTGTACAGATAAGGTATCTTAAAGTAAGGTAATGTTATGTTCTGTGTAACAATGGCAATGTCTTCACCTGGGTCGCTATACACAGGATTAAATGCTAGGAATGATAGCCCCTGCACGACAATTGTTTGGTTGTTAACAGTGCGTGTTGTCTGAATAGAATCAACACCATTAACACTTAAAATTTTTGCAGCTAATTCCGTCAAACTTATGGTTTGACCAAGCGTAGCATTAGAAATATCAAAATAATTCTGTATAATGTTGTATACCTGGTTTCTAATTTCTGATTCTGAAAAAAGACTGCTAGTATTTCTGTTGATTATGAGCCTTGTCTCAGGTATCAGATCTGGAGTTAGAAGTTTGCTATTAATTTCAGCATTACTAGCAATGCCTACACCGAATGCTGTATAGACAGGGTCCATTGGAATAATCTCTGCAGTCGCCATCTTAATATCTTGCAGATTGTTTATGATTGTATCTTTAAGACCGGGTGTCAGGAAGTTGTTCTTGATTCTATAACTATTCACACTTTTAAATTTTGGTACTATATAGACATAAATGTTATTAAAATCGCAACTATCGGCAAATAAAACCTGATTATATAAAACTCTACTATCTTGATTGGGGGATTTAAGACCCAAGTTATAAAGGTAGCGCACATGCTCAGCTAAATACTCCCAATTGTTCACCACTCTAACATTTGCAATGATATTATTAAAATTGGTGCTGATATAATTTTCATAATCTTGTGTAGTAATCAAACGGTTTTGGGTTTTAAAGAAATTCGGTGCATTTGTTCTAATATCTTCTGAAGTTTCAAGATTAGAGAAGCTAGTGCTTGCAGTATCATTCGTGAAGGTAAGTTCTATTGCTTGTGGAGAAGTTAAATATGTTATGTTTTGAGATTTGACGTCATTAAATATACTATTAAATAAGATTGAATTATACAGAAATAAATTATTATTATCTAGCATACCAGGTCCTACTTCACCCCTACTACCATCACTTCTAAGATAAAAAACTGAAACAACATCCCCTGGTTCTAATTTTTTACCTGTAACACCATCACCAAATTTAAGCGTGTATCTTTGATTTTCATTTAATCTGCATTCAAAACTTTTATTGGAAGGTTCTTGCAAATAAAGACTTGCAACCCGGGACCATTCACTCCATTTTTGGGTCTTATCTTTTACATACACAAAGATATTGGAATGATCTATAATTTCATTTTGTCCGTTCGGTGTTATTGATACAATAGAAAATTGCTCAAAAGCTGTACCAGTTGCAACATAAATGGGATACTCCACTATAGTTCCCTGGTACAGTACGCTCGATTGTGATAGGGTGGTTAAATCTTCATTACCGTCTGTTGTCTTGGTAAAAATAGTATCAGCAGTAAAAGTATAATTGAGCCCGTTTATAGTGAAATAAGAGTATCGTGGTATGGTATATATTCCTGCAGGAATATTAGAAGAGCCAGCTGCGTTAAAAGGTAGCACACTAGATTGGTACCCAACAGGATTGTAACCTAAAATCTTTACCACCTTATTCATGTTCTCATACAACTGAGCTTGGTTAAATAGACTTTCACTAGCTGTTTTGTTCAAATAAAACAACAATACATTATAGCTATACGCAATAATATCTAACAGGCTATTGAAATTACTACCTTCAAATATCTGATCTGTAAATACACCACCTTGTACCAGTCTTTGCTGCATCAAAGACTTCAAAGATGTGGCGTCAAACGCAGCATAAGCATTTGCTGGGAGATTGTATGGGTTGCTTGTTAAATTGTTATTCATTAGTTAAAATAATATCCAGACTCACCTAATATACCGTTAAGCAGTAGATTGTTAATATTTAAACTTGGTACACTTATAATCATGGATATATTGTATTGGTTGTTATCATAGTCTGTCTCAATATTTAATTTCAGAAGCTTGATTCTAGGCTCAAATTGGGCAATTCCTTGATTAATTGCTTCTCCTATTATTCTGGCGTTGGCAACAGAAACACCAGTAAACAGATATTGAGTTAAATTCAAGCCGTAAATTGGGTTTAATATCTTTTGACCCGGCATAGTTGTAAACAAGTTAAAGAGGCTATTCTTAATGGCATCCACATCTTCAGAAGCTTGAATATCTTTGATTTCTCGTGTTTTTAGGAGCTGTGTATTTTGAGTATAATTTAACTTTAAATCTAGCTTTAAATCCTTATAGATGCTACCTGAAATCGAAGGGCCAAAAGTATCGATTATTATAGCTGCCATATTTTATTTATTACATAGGGTTTATTCTAAAAACATACGCAAAAACATAAGTATTATATATGAATAAGTTTGTTGCTCTATATGAATCTGCTATTCAAAGATATACTAGAGGTGGTTTCTTAACAGGTGATTTGGTGAAATTTGTAGACGGTGCGTTTAAAGACGAGTTCTTCAAAAAACAATCACCAAACTATGTAGAGAAGGCCAAGTCTTTCAACGACTCTGATTTAAACCTAAGGGTTAGTGCTATAAAAGCAGTTAGACCCACAATTCACTCAGGAGACGTACAAAATGAAGCAGAAGATTTCTTAATTGATTTAACACAAGAAGTGGCCCCGGGCATGTACATAGAGTTTATAACTATACCTGCAAGGCTACTCCGACCAATTAATACCTATCCGGATTTAGCACCTGTACCGGGCAGTCTCAAGAGAGATAACAAATCAAATATTGATCCTAAGCTTATTAAGCACGAAGAAGAGGAAAACCTCATGTTATCCCCGTACAGACAGACCACGACAAGTGATTTGGGCAATGGCAAAGACTCCAAAGGGGACAGAACTCTTAACAATACAAACACTCAAATACCCAGCTCACCTGCTGTTGGTGTAAAGAGCCCGGCTGTCGAAAACGGCACTGCAATATATTTGCCTAAGGGGTAATTTCAGACATTGCCAACAACAGGCAATAAAAATTAATCTCCTGATCCACAACAAACGCAGATCTGTACATATATTCCCCTACCAATACCATCCAGGACTTTTTTTGTTTTTCTGATAATCCGTGATTGGCAGCATATATCAAATCAAACAGCGTCTTCATAAGAACACTATAGTCACCTTTGAAAGCAGTTTCATTTTCAATAACAAATTTTCTTGCATTCAATATCTTCTTTTCCATGACTAGCTTGATTAATTTGCCAGTAAATTCATCCTGTACATATAGATCAGGAATTAATAAGGTGCCAGTTGCACTAAACTTCTGCATTTCATTAATGCACTTTCTTATGTCTGGGAAGAATTTTCGAATCATCTCTATCAGGCGCTTCTTATTCTCATCATCAATGCAAATATTTTCCTGCTTCAGAATAGTGTAACATCTCTTGGCCACATCAGCGATTGAAGGGTCAAGATCAATAAACTGACATCTACTTTGCAATGGGGTAATAACTCGATGCTTGTAATTGCATGTTAATATGAACCTGCAATGTGCTGCATACTCCTCCAGAACATTTCTAAGTGAGCGCTGTGCATCCATCGATGGCATGCCATCAACTTCATCTAAAAGAACAATCTTTTTCTTGCCGTTGAAACTCTTTGTTCTACTAAACCCTGTTATGTCATTTCGAACAGTGTCAATGCCTACTTCAGAGCAGTTTTGATATATGAACTCAGCGTCTAATGTTTTAATAAGAACTTTGGAAGTGGACGTTTTGCCAATTCCTGCATGGCCGCAGAACATAATGTTAGGTATTTCATCATTCTTGAGAAATGCCTGCAGAATATCTCTTGTTGATTTTGATAGAATGACCTCACTGAGGGTAGCGGGTCTATATTTTTCTATCCAGAGCTTATCTACATCCATACTAGCTTCCGCTACTTCCAAACCCCTTTTCACCCCGGTCTGTTGGCTGCACTGTGCCCCAGTCAACCTGCATGTGTATATTGTAATGCAATACTAATTGAGCAATTCTATCTCCACGTTTTGCAACATAATCAGAACTGGAGCTATTGTACAACAATACACCAAGATCCCCTCTGTAATTCTGATCTATAACACCTGGATGGGCCAAAATACCATGCTTAAAGCTCAAGCCAGAGCGAGAGCACACCTTTATCCAATAACCTGGCTCTAAGTACGCCAACTTTAATCCCACCGGTACTGTGTTTCGGTCGCGTGCCGGTATAATTGTATCCTCTACTGCAAACAAATCCCATCCAGAGTCCGAATCGAAATTCTTCTTTGGAAGCTGTGCTTCGGGGTGAGTCTTTTCAAAAAGCATTCTTGGCTCATAAGATGGTAATTGCATATCATTAATATAAATTACCTTATGCTGATATCAAGTATAAATATATTATGAACGAAGATAATGAAGAGTTTTCTGTAAATGATCTTATAAGTCATATAAAGCAATCCACAGAAAATACTAAAAAAGCGGCTGCAGACCCAGATATTTCTCGTGAAAATTTAGAACAATTTGTTTTGAGCAGCACAGGTAAACTTGTAACACAAGGTTTGGAGATTGTGGAGGGAGTGAAAGAATATGTAATGAACAATCCGGAGAGCAGAGAAGTGTTGGCCCTCTCTGAGGCTTTAAAAGCTGTAGCAAGCGCTCTATCCATAGTCAAGGATATACATGTCACGCAAATAAGATCAGAGAGTGCCAGGAGTCTCAAGAAGATGGACATAGACTCTAAGAAGAAGCTAAAAGACGAAGAAAATAAGATGAAATTCTTGATGAGCAGAGACGAGATGTTCAAGAAGATAATGGAAGATGCCAAGGTAATTGAAGCTCAAGCCATTGCTGTTAACTCACACCAAGTACCTTCTGAGTAGTTGTATTTGTTAGTGTATCTTGGAGTTGCGAAAAAAGAGCATCTTGGTTTAAGTTCTGACCTTCAACATTCACTGTGATGTTAATATTTGGCACAAATTGTATATTATTAGATGCAAGCCTTGAATTATAAAAACAATAAAAATATATTACACTATACAATTCTTTGAATTCATTTTGTATTTGTTGATTCAATCCTGTGGTAATTTGCATCATACGCTGCACGTGCAGAATATCAGGTACCAGATTATCACCATTGGCTAGTTTACCGGTTGAAACTTGTGATTGTATATTGAACATATTCTTACGAAATACAATATTTGTTTTTTTGCTGAGCTCGGCATTTAAAAGGCCACCATAGGAATTAAGCTTATTTGTTAAAGAAGAACCATAACGAATAGGTGATGCAGTTTGACCATTAACATCGCTCACAGCTTGAGTACTGTCATCCAAATAATTCTCTACCCGGGTCAAGCCACCAATAGCATCACCAAAACTTCTGTAAAATACACCTGTTCCATTGTTTTGTATAAAAACCTGATTCTTTATTTCACTCAAGCTTGCGTTAAACTTCTTTATCCAATATGCAGCAAACTGTGGTGTGGTCTTCTTAAGCTCTGAATTTAAATTAACAAAAAAGTTTGCTGTAGAAGTTATTACGTCATTACTGACCTGGGCTTGATTAAAATTCGCTGCCAATTCCAGCTCTTTTGAATATTTTTGAATAGCAGATAAGAAATTAGTCGCTTTCTCATAAAATTCTTTTTTATAAAAAAGATTAATACTTGTAATCAGAGGATCTATTGTTAAGCTATTCATATTATTTGATTTGTTAGATTTAGATTATTAGAATTGTAAGTCTTAATGCATATTATATTATTATAATAACCACCTTTGTAGAAGTAATGTTCAACCTTCACTACAAAATAAATACCCAGTAGTTTTGTATCAAAAGGGCTATCTGATTGAGTGTCTGTCCTATTTACAGTAATAAACATTCCAGGTTGCCGGGCGGTATTGCCTCTTGTTCTAAATGACAAAGAGCTATTTAGAAATAACCCTGAGAGTAGAAATCTATTTCTGCCAGAATTTAGTCTTTGTAGATTACTATCAGAAGGATTAAAGGTATGATTTATGCTCTTATTAGTCAGTCTCACTTGACTAGTTGTCAAGTTGGTACTTGGATTCTGTCCACGGTACCCTTTCATACTTCTAACAAAATGCTTGTCGTAAATATTTAAATTAGCAGTTATATTATTATTAGTACCATCTATATTAAATGCTTTTGCACCATGATCATAATGATGAACTAAATTTGTTACCATTGTCTCGAAAACATCTATAGAAGACATATTAGAAAGCTGAAAATTCTCAATTAAAGAATAGTCTGTCAAAGTATCAACATAAGGATTGTTTTTAGGTATTCTTGTTTGAACTGTGCTCGAACCTGCAGCATCTTGTTTCCCAATGGTAAAGTTTTCCATCATTCTTGGACCGGAAATATCCCCCACATTATTATTTCCTTTATAGTATGCTTCCTTAAAATAGGTATTAATAGGTTTTAAAAACCATGTATCTGCATTATCTTTTTTGAGAATACATGGTGCGTAATCATTCTCAATACTACTTACATGATAATCTAGCAAATAATATAAATCGTCTATATATTTGTAATTAGCAGGACTGCTATAGAATAACTTAGTACTTCCGGTGTCCCAAGCATAATCAAATACAGGTGTGTAGTTATAATCCTTAAAAGCACCTGTGATTAGCGCTTTGATGCTATCGCCTGTGTAAATGCTTCTTTCTGTATTGCTTATGCCTGCTCCTGTTGAAAAATATGAATTTTTTTCCTTTAATACTTGTAGAGAGTAGTCATGAAAATAAAGCTTTTTTAATTTTAAATCTTTATCTTGAGCAATAAAATCTTCATAATCATAAACCACAAAAAGGTTTTCGAGTTTGTATTTTTTAATAATAGCTGCTGGTGTTTGTTTATTAAAAACATCACCTGGTATAATCACTGGCGTCTGGCTTATGAGCAGGTAATCTCTACCATCTCCGCGAAATATGTAAGGATCAATTTGATTGGTTTGATTGGGGGTAATGGATGTTACACTCTCAATAACATCATTGGTGTTACTAAAAATAATATGACCATATTTATAAAAGAATTTTAAATCATCTGATATGGACAACTCTTGAATACCAGAATACTTTAAAGAGAGTAATTTTTGATCTGGGTTAAAAAGATAAAGGTAGTATGTATAATTGTTGTCACCTATCTGAACTGTATTGTCAGTTTGGCTTGCATTGTTAATAACCAAATTAGTATATGCTGAAGAGCTCATTGTTCTAATTGAGATTTAATAGTATCAATAATCAATGGCACGTAGTCTGGTTTAATAATCTTTAGAACTGTACCTGCACCAGGCATCAAAACAGGGTTTGTAATGCCGTTAGTCAACACAATTAACCACCACAAATCTACAGTTCTGTATTCATTATAACTAACCACAGTCCAGGGCATAGACCTCTGCAGAGTAATTACATAATATGTATCCACAGGTAACGTCTTAGGCAGATACACACTATTCAAAATATTATAGTAATAAAAATTTTGTTCGTCAGTATTTTCTGTTAAGTAAGTTCTAAAAATATTTTCGTAACTATTTTCAGAAACAGAGCCTAAGTCTAGCTTAAAAGTATCAGCTCTAAAAAAGCCTAAAGCAGATAAACTGTTCATGGCCGTCTCGGTGCCTCAATTGTTGGTGTGTTATTCACGGTTAATCGACCTCCAGTTGATGGCACTGTGCCACCAGGTGCTTGTACAGGCAATCTTGTGTTGCTACTATTAGGCAACGGTAAGTTTCCACCAGGCAATGGTAAACTTCCTCCGCTGCCAGCCCCAGCTGCCCCGGCACCATTTTGTGTTACTGTGATTAAATCATTTTTTTCAAACAACATGGAATACAGGGTATTTTGAGATTCATTAATTAGCGTTTGTAACGATAGCTCAACATCATACGCATCAGGTATAATGGTATTAACTGTTGTAGTGGAGCCATTTGGCCCCGGGATTGTTATAGTCATTTGTCGCCGTGCACCTCTGAATCTAATTATTAAACTATCAACATAAGCAAAAGGATGATACTTTATGCCTGGTATATTAACTTCATATAATACGCTTGGATCTACTAGATCACGACTTTTTCTATTGGGTCTATTCTGATACGTTAACATGAATAATAGTTGCCAATTTCGAGCTACATCAGCAGGAGTAGCCCACCCTGTATTAACCAGAGGAAACCTGACACTAATCTTTTCACCAAGGTTATTAAAATTGTAATACTTAGGTTTTTCAATATAAATGCCGGGTGCCCCGAAAAATGCCGTCCTGGCCAGTCCTTGAGCAAAACCTCTTGTAGCAAGCATAGCCTGTGTCAATCCTTCTACAGCAGGTGTAGCGGTTGATTCACCACTACCTTCAAAGACTGCATCATTATCTTGAAAAGCATTAACAACTCTGTTTTGTGTATCGCTAAAATATGGTAGCGTGTATATAAATTTAGTTGGTTCGGTTATGTATAAACCCTCGTAGGGTGTTAATACTGTGCTGTTTAAACTTGATGTAGCATTTTGACCTGGCCCGGATATAGATTTAATAGATTGAGAGATAAAATTTGTAAAAGTTCCTGCAGCTGCAGCTATTGTACTGTTCGGGGTAAGTGCACCAACACCAGCAGATGTTAGAGCTGTTACTAATTTGGTAAATAAGCTACCGTCAGGAATTGCTGTGTTAACCGTTTTATTACCTAGTATTGCACCACCAACACCTTTCAACGCTGTTTGCATCTCTGGTGATAGACCTTCAAAAGCTTTGCCTGCTTGTTTAGTAGAGTCTTTTATTGCTGCAATATTGTATAGTGCTTGGGCAACAAGAGAGTTCGTCATTAATTTTCTCTCTATTAGCTGTATGGATGGCGTGTCCATGCGACTAGTTTGAGGTGATGTCGTCCATTGAAAGTTGTTAATTACATTGATTTGATGAAAGCCTAGGCTATTTTTAGCGATTTCACCTGCACTTGGACCGGTGACTGCTCCCGGGGGCAAAAGCGTGGGGGAGCCATCTTTTGCAAAATTTAGTGGCGCAAATTTGTATAGATCTCCTCCGCCGTCTGTCATACAGTAAATCCTGGGGTAGTGGGTCTTAATTGAGTATTATTCACGCTATTTTGAAATCTAAATGATCCCCTGTAAGTATTTATGGCACCATCATTAACAGTGGTGGTACTAGATGGTTTGCTTTGAATAGATCCACCTTCATTTACTGTTAAACTGCCTAAAGAACCCACACTTTTAAGTATTTCACCAAGGGATGTATTGATACTATATAAAACAGCTACCATGTTAGAGTTGACAGTTAAAATGTTTTTCATAATGTTTTCTGTAGGGTCTGTAGTTGCCGGTTTGTTTGCAGATTGAGGCATTGCTATAGCAGGGGACTCTACAGGTTCAGGTGATTGTTGCAATTTTGTAGCTGTAGGTTCAGTCTGTAGTACTGGCTCTGTTTTTTGATCTGCAGCAGCAGATTCACTGGATTGTGCGGGTGTTTGCTTGGCCTCTACAGTATCAGATGCTTGTTTACTTATTAATGAAGGATTGTTTAAAATGTCACTGTTTTCAGCTTTTATAGGTGTAATATTTTTATCAGGCTCAATGGTGGTTGAAACTGATGCTGTCTCTTTAGCAGATGTTGAATATTCTGGTGCTGTCTGATTGCCATTATTAGCTTCTTTGGCTTTTCGACTCATCATTTCTGTGTATAAGTCTCTTTCTAATCGATCTAATTGCTTAGCTTCATTCTCATCTTTCGATGGTTTATCAAAATTAAAAATACTAGAATATTCTTTGCGTAGCTCTTGCTTTTGTTCCATTGTGAGACTTGACTGCTCTCTCTCACTCTCAACTGCATTGGTACTTTTCACTGAAGGCTCTGTATATAATGGTTGCAAGCTATCAACCTGTGCAATTGATGAAGACATTGAGTTATTTGTAGATTCAACTTTTTTTCGCTCACTCATCTTAGTATACAAATCTTTTTTAAATCGCTCTAGTTGTTCAGCTTCATCATTGTTTTTAGGTGGTTTATCAAAGTCAAGCATCGGATATTCTTCACGCAATTCACGTTCTTGTTCTATAGTAATATTTTGTATTATAGGTTGATTGTCGTCTTTCTTTTGAGGGGGTGGTGCTTCAGTTGAGGTAGGTAGCTTTCCAGGTGCAGACTCTTGCTTATCATTATTTGTTGTAGGCACTGAGATTTCTGTGGGTTTTAACAATGGTAAGATAGCTTCTGAATTGCTTTGTTCGAAGCTAGATTGTGCAGTACTTTGCTCCACTTTTATAGGTATAGTTGAAGGTTCTACAAATTCATTACTTGTTTGCTGCAGATCTGTGTTTGGCTTATTAGAGCTATTTTTTGTTAATTCCTTTACAGCCTCTGCCACAGCTTCTATTTTTTTACTGGTAGCTGTCTCTACCGAGGGTTCTTCTCTCAAAGGTTGAATACCATTGACTCGCAATGTAGGTCTTGGCGCTCTAATACTAGATGTGGTATTATTATTTCTAGAGCCAGATGCTCTTGTGTTTACATTTAAATCATTCAACTCTTTTTGAGCTCTCTCCCCAGCTAGTTTTTTCTTTTCTGCTTCAAGAGACGTCCCCATGTGACGTAGATAGTCAATAGCCTCTTTAGTATATGACTGTAAGGTGCTAGAGTCTAAATTAGCATCCATTGCATATAACCGCTGTGCTTCTATATCTTCTGGGGTAAGGGCCATAATTTATTTATAAGTTTATTGTTTTTTTAGATTCTTTAGATCCTTCAAGCTCTGCTGCTAACATTCCGATATACACATCACATTCTATTGGTGTTAGAGAATTAACATCTGCTAGGGACATATTAAATTTTGACAACAAATTAAACTTCTTTTTAAACATGCTACGGGCAAATGGTTTGTATATCATAACTACAAAGTTATAGAGTGTGTTATCAAATAATTTTAAGCTAATAGAATTAAAATTCTGCAGATTAGAATTAGACTTCAAGAGAAAGGTGTTAGCATACTTGCTATCATACTTGTTAATGAGCTGTTGTATATCCGCCTTTAATTTATCTTGAACGCTTGCTAGCAAGGTTCGTTTTTCTCTTTCTGTCAATAACTCCAAATAAAATATTTCTTCATCTACTTTTATAGAAAAAATATTCTCTAGTACAGTATCACCTGTATAAAGCTTTCTCGATGGAGTCATTACCAGTGAAATTCTACCTTCAATCAAGGGGTCTATGGCTTCAAATTCTATTTCTGACAATTCAGTTAAAATATTGAATAAGTTAAATTCTATATTGCAATCAACATTGCTTTTATCTTTTACCATAAAATACAAAGAAGGTGAAATGGATGAGGCTCTTAAAAACGTTAAAATGAACCATTTGTCAAATTTGGTTAAATCGGAGAAAAGTTCTTTATTTTCCAGATTTTCTTGAATTATATCTTCAAAGCAATTTGCAATGTTCTCATCATCATTATTAGCAATATATTTTGCAAGTATGTCAAACTGAGACATTCTTAACTCTGATACTTTAGCATAGTTTTTTTTGCTAGGTACCCAGCAATTCAAATAAAAGGGTTGCATAAAGATTAAAAGAATGCAGCTGCATTCGTAGGAAAATTTTGAGAATTTTGCAGAGGTGAAACTGTGGGTGTGTAATTGCCATTTACAATGTTTTGTACACCAGTTATAATATCTGCTAGTGGCAAGTACATGCTATTCTGGACAGTGTAATTTGTGTATGTGAAATTGACTGTATTAACAGGGGCAGAGGTAGGCTCATCAAATGTCCATGACTGTTGCAATATTTCATAAGGGGCACAATTGTAAAAGGTGAACACCTTTCTAGGAATTTGACTTACATTTTGGTAGCTTCTTGTATAATTCATTAAATGTATGGTGCATGTTACTTTATCTGCTGGATTTGGCCGGGTTACTAATCCCAAATGTGACACTGCCATGATCCAAGGACGGAAAACAAAATCTAAAATACTGGTGTTTGTTTCTAGTAGGTTGAGTGAAAGTGGAGATGTATCATAACTACTTCTGCTCTTAGCGACAATGCCTGGTATGAATCCTCGATTGTTGCCACTATTTCCAATTTCTGCATTTTCAATTGAATAGCGCTCTCCTGGCACCAATGCACTTTGAGCAAATAAACAACCAATAACTTTTTGAAAAGGAAAGCTAGTTAATAAAGTTTTTGCAATGCTAATATCATATCCTTTCTTACCAGCGTCAGTCCGCTCTAGACTTTGCAAGAAATTTGTATTAAGAACTGCAGGAAATGTCTCAATAACAGCTATCCATTGCGATTGAAGAGGTATGGTTGTTAGCCAGCTTTGAAGTTGTAGTAAGAAGTAATCCCGTGTACTGATTAAAGGTACACCTGGAATATTGAAACCAAATAGACTTGTAGCTTGAGGCTGGGAAAGCGGATTTGTACCGTTAACTATGTTAGTAGAAAAGTTGCCTTGAAGCCCTTGTAGAGCACTACTAAACGCATCACTTAAGCCAGCTGCCATACTATATTTATGACAGATTTATTTTTTTGTGAATCAGCTTATGCTGTTTTACGAGTAAAATAATGATATGCCAATGTAACAGGGATTTGAACAATATTACCATTGCCATTGGCAAAATCGTAGTTTATTGCACCAACACTACGAATGCTAACACCTACAAGCTGATATTGAGCAACTTTATTCATCTGTGTATCCAATTGAATCAAATCAATTGTACTAGATTGTGTAGGTGTAAAATAATTACCAGTGCTATTGGCATCATTGAATGTATCTCTTGTCCAATCTTCAAATTTCTGTCTGAGATTGTTCTTAGCATCATTATAGAATGTTAAAGAGTAATTGTTGCTATTTGGGTATGAAGCAACACCAGGCAGATTAAAATTTAACCCCATGTACTTGGCATCTACATTAGTAATGGCCCTTTCGGGTAGTGAAGCTGCACGTGCATACACTAGGTCATTTTCATCAAATGTTACTGTTGTACCACCAGGTGAAATACTCAATACGCGAAATTGTATATCGCGCTGGAAGTCACGAGATGAAGCTACTCTGTAGAAGTCTGTGATGAGTTGTTTTACGTCAGCCATATAACTTATTTATCCTTTACGCTAAGAGCTCCTGAAAGTTCTGACTTGTTCTTGTGGCGTAGAAGCTCACGAGAATGAACTCAGCAGTTCTGACCGGTTTGAGATAGATATCAATCTTCATCTCATTCTGATCAATAACATCGGGTGTATTATTTCGCTCATCGCATATGATAAGATAATCATAAACACCGTCTGTATTCTTTGCGGCATCAAAGATGGGTGTTAATGTGTTAACCACTTGTGTTCTTGTGAACAAGGAGTTTGGCTCGAATACGAAGAACTTAACTGTGTTTCGTGTGGCCACTTCAAGATTCAAGAACAATCTACGAACATTAATTCTATCAAAAGCACTTGGTTTCTTGAGCAATGTCTTCTGACCAAAGATTACAAATCCTTCAGCCGGGAAGAATGCTACAGGGTTCAAGCTGTTCTTGTACAATTGATCTCTTTGTTTTTGTTTTGGATAAACACCTAGATCATTCACACCAACTAAAACACCTCTTGTGAAGCCTGCTGGTGCAAACCAAGGTTGGAAGTTAACATCTGTATTGCCCATGGCTGCTGCAGCAAATCCAGAGAACGGTACCCATACCTGTTGATTTGTCACTGTGTCTAACACTTGAGCAACATTTGCGTATGTGCAAGCATAGCTAGTGTCAACAAGTGAGAACTGATGTCTCAATGGCCAGTAAATGTGTTGACCAAAGTTGGTTGCAACAAAATCTGAAGCACGTGGATCTGGATTATTACCTGCATTAGGAGACCACAGCTTTTTAGTGTTGATTATCTTGCTATTATCACCCTGCACAAATGTATTGCGAAGGGCATCAAGAATTACCAAGAAGTCTTTACGCTGATTTTGTGCTTGATTGGTGAATATGCTCGCCACTGCATTGTAATTTGAGCGAATTCTCAAGCCGCTATTATCCAATGTCTCGCTATTTGTAGTATACAGTGCACTCAATGTATTCAAAGGTGTACTGTCTATAAATGGACCACATGCAGAAACTGGCGTGCTACTAGCAACAGCAGCTTCTGCTACATTAACAAATATGGTTCCTAGTCCTGCTTCACACGCAAGTGTAATTGGATACAAATCAGGATTTTCTACTAGCTCAAAAGCCCTCTCGAGCTTTTCAGGTAGATTGCCAATATCCTTGGTAGTTGTAACAGTATTGGAGTAAATGCCCAGTGGGAATAGCGCATTTGTTGAACCAATTGAAGCTAGCAACCCTTGAACAGTTGCAGATGTAGCACCAACACGTGTTACATAACTTGCATTTGTATCGACGAAACCTGGAACGCTAAATGGTGTTGCTAGAGCTGGTGATAACATTCTCACCTTCTTCTTTGGTGCGCCATCAATATCAAGCCATGTGTTCTTGTAGCGGTTGTTAATGTTAGGATTAACAAGCACAGATACATTTACAGAGCTATCATCTCGACTGCCAAGATAGAAGCTAACTGCAGGGCCACCATTTTGATCTGCTATTTGTCTGTGATAATCCAGAGAACCGAAATAGCTCTCACTAAGAACGTAATCCAAGGCAATAACATCAGGTGAAAATACACTCTGTCTCAGTTTAAAGAGACCAAGTTGAAGCGTATCATCAAATGCTCTAGGACTCAAATCATAATTGCTCACATTCTCCATCACTTCACTAATACTGCTACCATCACCAAACTTTGTTGCAGTCAGAGCAAAGTTCAAACGAGTTGTTGGAACATCTATGTATGATACAATGGAAGTTGCATTGCTTCCCAAACTTTGAACACTCTTGATACCATCAAAAGGTGTTGCAGGGTTATTGTTGTTGTTATCCGTCAGGCCAACATAATAGCCTTCAAAACGATTATTAACTGTTGTCTGTGATTTGTTGAGAATAATAACAGCAGCACTCCCTAAGGCTGAATAGGTGAATGCGCCACCAAACCCACCACTACCAATTTGCTGATCAGCCCAATCAATATTGCCGTTGATCAATGCTTGATACTGTTCAAGACTCAATTCGAGATGTGTGGGTGTGCCAAGAAAATATGCGCTAGCATTTGAATAAAGTGTTGATTGTGTATCTGAATTGGTATCGATACCAATGGCAGGGTATACCAGTGCACTATACTTCCAAGATGCGAAACCATCGCCTTTTGCAACACCGTAAGGTAGTCGAGTTACAAGCAATTGTACTGGTGCTTGTAAAGCAGCTTTTACTGTGTGATAAAAATATCTTTCAGCAGCATTTGTCGGGCTGCCATATACTTGTGTAAATTCACTGATGCTTGTTGGCTGTAGCACCTCATCAATAGGTCCTTGACTGGCAAACCCCGTGACAAAAACACTTGTCCCTTGGTTCACGACAGGTCTTAGCGATAAATCTACCTCTCTCGTTTCTACCCCTGGGCTTTGAATGGTTCTTGCCATATTATTTCACACTCCTTGCAGAAAAAGAATAACTCATATCAGATTTATTTATTGTTTCTGAAGTAACTTTTTCAACTTTTTTCCTATTTATAACAGAGTCATATTTAACTGGTGATATGCAAATTCAAAACCACAATCCATTTCATCAGGTACTCTATCATTATATGTGACACCATCCAGACTAACAGGAAACGTGCGAATGTAATCAAATCTTACTGTTTCTTTGTTGTATTCATCTAACCCGTAAATCGATATGTTTGTCATGTATTCATTGAGATTGGATGGAATGTCTGTGCTTGGACCAGCAAAATTCGGATCATAGATGCCTGTGAATGTATTGTTGAATATCTCTAACCATTTGAATAGAACCCAGTAGTTATTGAACTGATTATCCACAGTAAAGTCTACTTTGAGATGAGGAAACTCTGGACGGGCATAAGATGTTACTTTCAATGTTTGACCAGAATATGGCACAGATACCGGTGGAATTGTTATGGGCGGTGCAATTGCACCGAATACACTGAATTGAAGAGTATCAAAATTTATAGAATTGTTTCTTCTGACAACATCAACAACTTTGTCCCGTAAGACAGTTGGTATTGTCAGAACAAGTAAAAATTTATCTTTTCTTTGTTTGTTAAAAGGGCTTTGAAAGACCGGCTTTTGATTTACTGCTGTTGGGATGCCAGAATTAGCCATATGTTATTTATGAGGTCTGTCTTGTGGAAAGAACCATCCTTGGCTCTTTAAATCTTCAAGCTCTGGATCTTCCACTTCATCTGGATTAAGCAAAGAAGGAAGAGGGGTGTGAAAGTTGTTATCTTTTTCATTTGTGTACAATCCCAGTGGGCTGATTACACCCCGTACACCGTAGTCTAGAGTTTTAATAAGTTGTGGACGGTTGTAGTCATCCAACTTCACAACATCAAAATATTGAGAACATAATTCATTCTCTAAAATAATCAACGCCCACACCAATGCCATGATCCTATCATCATAGCTATCTGAACCTGGACGGGCACCCCACGTATTATTAGGATACCGTATAAAATTTTTCAATTCTTTCAGAGTGTTGATATCATGAAATTTTATAACTCTCAATTCATTTACCCAGTAGCGCATATTCATGACACCGCGATATTTGGTATTTGTATGTGATAATATGCCAACTCTCTTTTTCTCAGCCATGTCACCTGCTTTGGCACCCCACGACACTACATTTTCATAACCATGGGTAAATTTTAACTGTTCAACAACTTGTGCACCGCAACTGTTTCTTTCAATGCAGACTGTGGGTCTTCCCCATTGAGTTAAAATGTCCAACAGTTTAGCGGTAAATTGATAAGGTATGGTGTCTCTTGTATGGTAACAGGCAACTTGTTCTATTGATGTGAGATCTGTCACATCCAACACTTGTATCACACTGGCAGCTTCATTCACACCCTCACTGACGTCAACCCCTACAGTGTAGATACGGCCTTCTTTAGGCTCTTCCCAAACCAGATACTTGCTTTCGTCAAAAATATATTCTGGCTCGCGAGTCTCTTTGTACAGGTATTGATACAAGTCTTCATTAATAGTACTCTCACCGCTATGCAGGAATTCGTTTCCAAATTCTTGAGAAAATATTTCTTCACTGCCCAATGTTTTGATTGTGTCGTTTTTCCACTTCTCATCTCTGCCAGGAATTTCCCACCAGTCAATTCTTTCTGCTTTCCAATTATTCTCACCATCCATGGCACCTTGATACAGACGGTAAAATAAATTTTCTGTTCCGTTGGGGGTACTAGCAATAAAGATTTTACTCTTCTTGGAGCTACTAATAATAGGGTAGACTGATTCCCAAAACTTTTCAACAATATGATTATCAATAAATGCAAGCTCATCAAGAATTAGACAGTTGCAAGAATCGCCTCTGCCAGCATCACTGCTCGTGGTGCTTATGCCTATGCTACTGCCATTTGTTAGCGTCATGCTTGTTTGTCCATACTCTACTACACCGGGTTTCAAATAATTTGGTAGCATTTCGTACGCCATGCGTACGCGTTTAAAAATATTTTTTGCAGTTTGCTCTTTATTAGCCACAATTAAGATTCTTTGATCATCATTGAAGCAGGCATTCCACAAACAATAAATGGTCATTTGTGTGGTCTTGCCACTCTGTCTTGAGGAAAGTAAAATGACAAATCTATTATCTCTCAAATCTCTCAACACTCTCTTTTGACAAGAATATAATTTGATTTTTTCTTTGCCGCGATCCAGGTTAACAATGAAGAAATGATTCTCTGCAAAATGTAATAAGTTTTTTTTACACTTTTTTATTTCATTTACCATCTCAGGTGTGTACTCATGCAAAGTGTCACTTGTGGGCAATCGCTCATTGCCTAGGTAATATTTTTCTTTTTCTGGCATTTTATTATTTACAAGATAATAAATAGATATATGACAAGAGTTACCACAATAAAAGATATTGGCCTAGTTTACGAACAAATGAAGAAAGATCAAGCCCCTGTAGCTGAAGTTAAACCTACGGAAGTCGTTGAAGAGAAAGCAGTTAAGAAGCTCGAGTCATTTCCCAAGGCAACAGACAAAAAGATCAATATTGCCAAGACCACTGCAACCGAATCTGATGCAAAAGCATTCTTCCATAAAGACTCTGGCCCTGCTGCAGCAGCCGGCTTCAAGAAAGACATAGTTGATCCTAAAACGGCTAAAAAAGATAATTTCTACCAACCACAAAAATTTTCTACAGCTTGTGAAAAAACAGGGTCTGAGAATATAAATAATCACATGAAGTCAATTTTTGATAAACTCTATGAAGATGTAATGGGTGGTGACACCCTCGACGTGGGAGTGCAAGCAGGACCTGAAGGTGCTGATGCTGATGCAACAGACCTGGGTCTTGACAGTGGTGATGAAACCACAGTAACTCTTAAGCTGGACAAGGACTTGGCTCAAAAGCTACATGATGCTCTGATGGCAGTTCTTGGTGGTGAAGGCGAAGGCGAGAGCGAAGGCGAGAGTGAAGGTCATGAAGCTGCTGAAGGTGAAACTGAAGAGAGTGAAGAAGAGGGTGAAGAGGAAGAGGAAACAGTAGCTGCTGAGACAGTAGAAGCTGAAGAAATCGGCCATGCTCTTGTAGGTAGTGGTGTCAAGGGTGGCGCACCAACATCACCTAAAGGTCAATCCAATGTTGTTAAAGGTTCTGTTACAGGTACTGCCAAACACGGCACACCCGGTCAAAGCAAAGTAACTGATAAAGTTGGCAATGACGGTGAAAAAGGCCATGCTCTTGTAGGTGGTGGCATCAAAGGTGGTGCAGCAACATCCCCTAAAGGTCGCGCCAATGTTGTACCCGGTGTTATCAAGGGTGGCGGCAAAGGTGATCAGAGCCTGTTCCAATAATAATTAAAAAAACAGATTCAAAAGAAAGCCGCCATATGGCGGCTTTTTTTTTATAAATAACATGTGAAGATGTTTGCCAATATATTCTTTAATCTATTAGAAGAAGAGGTGGATCAACTCAAAGAAGAATTTGCCTACCAAGGATATATAAATGCTTTTGGCGGCTCGAAAAAGCCTTACCGCAAAACAACAATTCCTAAGGATCCAAAATTTACTAGCGCGAGACACAGAGCTGCCATTCCAAAAGATCCACGGTTTAGAAAGCATGCACAATTGGTTCCCACATCTCACAGGCCAGACACAACAAAAATACAAAAGGTAGAATTGGCCAAAGCTGGTTCTAGACAAGTGTTATCTCAAGATGAAATAACAGATGTATGTAAGAAATATAACATCAATAATCTTCATGTTAATGCACCAAAGAAGCTGGGTAATACTGGTGTCATGATGAAGTTTGACCCGCAGATAAGAGGGTATATTTTACACAGATGAGCGTGGACAAATATACTGGTGTCAATTGTATTCGGACGTACCCGCTTCAATACACGACCAGTACATTAAGATTCACAGACAAAGAAAACAATTGGTGTGAAAGGGAATTGTATAGCAATTATTGGCGTGAGCAGTTAGCTTTATACGGTCAAGCAGTATCATATCAGAGAAATTTATACAACGTTTTATCTGCAGACAACATTTATGGTGAGCAGCCTCTGCAGGCATTTGAGAATCCCAAGCAACTCATAATGGCCGTTAATTTAACTGAGAATGCTTTAATTCTGAGTAAATTTGGCTATCAAAGTGATGATCAGATAACAGCATATGTGCACATCAGTTCTTTCTATGCTGTGTACCCACCAGATGCTGAACCAAAGGCAGGGGACATATTCAAATTAACTGAATATGGTAGTGACAGACCAGGTGAAAGAGATGGAAAACTATTTGAAGTCACTGAGCGTGTGGACCAGGACAACAGTCAAATCAATCCATTGATGGGTCATTATGTTTGGATGTTGAAGGCCAAGAGATTTGATTATTCATTTGAGCCTAATGTCACACCAGAAAAAGGTAGCAACCAAGTGCATGATGATACTGGATATGGCACGCTTAGCGCAGCAATTCTCTCTGCAGGCTCTTATACAAATAGAAATAATTACCCTGGAGATGCTGACTCACAAAGTACCAATACAGTCTTCAACATGGCACAGAATAATACCCTAGAGTATGGTGGGTACTATTAATTGAATGTGATAGTATCTTCTGCTTCTGCTTCTTCTGTGTCTTTAGCATCAACCGACTCAAGATTATTTGGCGGGGGAATAATTGGAATAGAAGTGAATCCTTCCTCTCTATTGATATCCAAAACCATAGTTTCAAGACGCTGCTCAATATACTTTTGAAATGCTAATGGTTTGACCCAAAAATCATCACTTGTTAAATCTTGCTTCAAGTCAACAGCTTTCCTCTCAATCAAATCTAGAGCTTCAATTAAACAGAGCCACCGGGCATATTCAACCTTTTGCATTGTGTGTTGTTTGTTACTAGCCTCAATTGTGATTTGTTCGTTATTCATAAAGTAATACTAGAGGAATAATTTACAACAAGCAAGATTATTTTTTAGATTTCGCAAGAATAAAGCCTACTAGCGCTGCATACAAAACAAACGGCTCTATCTGTAGGTTTTGTTTTTCGAGAATTTTAAATACATTAGTTACAATTTCAAATGCTTCTTTAGTAGCAATAGAGGCCTCTTGAGCATTTGTCTGTGATTCTCTTACTTGCAGCTTGATTGCACCTTCAAGTGCATTGAAAAGACTCTGAATGAAATGTGTTTTAGATAGGGAATCTGGCAAAGAACTTGTGTAAGCATTTTTAAAAACTTTGTAAGCTACTTGACCTTTGCTAAAAAAATGCTGCTCAAACTGTCTATACAGATCAGTAATGTTTAGCTGAGTGTCAAATGCTGACACAGGCATAATCTGACTTGATCTAATGTAATTAATTTCCATTAGGAATTCTTAATTCATTTAACATACTAGTATCGACAGGTGTTGTTACTAATGCTGTGCGCGGCTCAACATAAACACTGATTGTCTTGTCACAACCAGGACAAGTGTATTCATTGCGATCATTTAAATTAATTGGCACAAACGCTTCGACTCTTCTGTCACAAGGGCATGCAACATCCATACCCTGCATGGCGAGTGCTTTTTCTCTTTCTACTAAGAGTCTTTGCTCTTCAAGAAGAGCTTTCCTCTGCATGCGATCACTATAAAAATAAAACCCAACAAATTGCAATGTGATGAAAAAGCTAAATAAGCTCAAGAAAGTGATGCCAATATAAGTCAAAGGCCAGGCGGCTGCAGCTGCAACCACAATTGTAAGAAGTAGACTACGCAATAATTTAACTAACATTATAATATTATAACAGTGACGTGTTATTTTTCAACTAAATTATTGAGCTCTTCTGTACAGTTAAAGATTTGATTCTGAATACTGTCAAGCTTCTCATTTAGCGCTCTGATGGCCTCAATCTTTTGCTTGCTCTCCTTAATGACAGGGTTGCCAAGACTCATGGAAAGCAGTCGTCTTAAATTTGAAGCCTGAACAAATATTTCACCTAAGAAATCAACTATATTTTGCAATGGGAAAGGGAAAGTTCTGGCCGCTTCAGGCCCATTTCGAAATCTATTAACAATGTCACTGACAGTAATAACTTCTGGCTGAAGATCACGTTTGGCTATACCAGAAACCCATTTATTGTAAATTTTGGCGGAGTCTTCTCTAATTAGTTTAACGGGTTTTTTCACTTAAATATTTATAAATATCAATGCAGTTTTATAAATATACATATGAGTTTATTTGAACGTAGTTTTGTTAAATTACTTGAAGCCGATCAGCAACCTATAGGCGATGAACAAGTTACAGACCAACAGGCCATGGCTCAATCGCTAGATAAAGGCACAAAACCAGAAGATTTTAACGCTGAAACTTTACCACAAGGCATTGATCAGGCACGTGCCACGCATAATGCCGCACAAAAGAAAATGTTACAAGAATGGATACAACGTATTGCAGAATTCATGGAATATTTAAATGGAACAGGTCCAGAGAGTGTTCAGTCTAAGCTTCACGGTGGTACATGTGAAACCATGTTCGAGAAAATCGCTTCAAGCGAAACAAAACGAATCTCTAGAGTAGCAATGGAGCTTAGCTCCCTGAACGAGTCCCTCAAGGGTTATCTAGTCGGTAGCGAGTAATTAAATTTGCGACAACAACATCTTAGCTTGCAGACCGTCGTACGTATTAGCTAAAATAAATTTCTCTGCTATACTATCCAGCTTGTGTGCAACACAAGCATCGTTTATATCCTTGAATCGTTTCAACTCTTTTGGCCATAAAAATACTTTATATCCTTGCTTGATCAACATGCCTGTTTTCTTTTTACTGGTCTGATCTTTTCTTTGATTGTCTAATACCCAGACAATCTCATGAGATATAAAATGCTTCAACTGTTCTTTTTGTTTGTCAGTGAAAGTGTCACCCTTGCCCTCTGTAATACCTGCAACTGCAATTCCATTTGAAATAAAGCATGCATCTAGCGGTCCTTCAGTTATGAAGATATATTTACTTTTATCTGTAATATTGTTAATACCAAACAGAGTCTTTTCACTGTTACTCTTGGATAGATATTTCGGTGCAGCCCACCCTTTCTTCTCCACTAAAGTTCTCGATTGATAATGTACTATCTTATTATCTGCATCATAAAAAGGTATTACTAATCTGTCTCGGTGAACCCGGTCAGTTAGACTTATCCAAAAATCTTTAGGTCTGTTAACTGCTGTATCTAACCGCCGCTGATGAATCACATCTAACGCTTTTTGTACAAATTTATTATCCTTATAAAACTCAACTTGTGTGCTGTCACTCAGATTAATTGAATCTTGCGGCAAGGTTTCAACAGTAACAGGTTTTTCCAATTCTACATCTACAACTGGCTCAGTTCTAGCACTTCCACTCTCTTTCAATACCTCAGCATAATTCATGCCAGATACTTGCTGTATCCATTTTATTGGTCGTACACTCAAACCACAATTATGACAAAATACTAAATTCTTTTTAGTTACATAATACAAACGTCTTTTTTTACCCCATGATTTGCCTTCTCGACAAGTTGGACAACCACCATTGTATGCTTTTGAAAGTCTATTATACTTTGGATAGCCAGCGTATTGGTAGAATTTAGATACAATATAATCTTCAGCTAATAACACACTATGAGTATACTAGAAATTTATACAAAGTCAATATTATTTTTTATTAGGAAGGTCTTCTATACTAACTAAACCTCTCCTGATAAAAACACCGCTAGCCGGATCAATCCAATGAGCTTCTTTGTGTAGCTTGTTACCAACAACTTTTTCTACGATCTTTGGTTCAATATATTGACCGCTAATCGGGCTAGGTATTCTTACTGGTCTAACAAAGTCCATACATTATTTAGTGGGAACAAGTTCTTTATCTACTATTTTACTTTGCTTCAAACCATGGTGATATTGTTTCCAACATATCTGAAATATAGACGTTGGTAGTATTTTAATGAAAGATATAATTTTATTCTTTAGCCCTCGGTTCATATCATCAAAAGGCACTGACCTAATCAGCATTTTTGGCAAACTTAAGAACCTGTATTCGGTGCTAGTTTTTTCAACCAAAACAAAAAACTCCCCTATGTATTTGCCTGAATTTATAGCGTAAATAGAACCAATTTTAGATTGGTTCTTACTTTTTAATAAACTGGCTAAGCTGTGCAATATCTCTTTCAAGTGAGCTCCTAGCATCGGGTAACGCCACATTGTATGTTTTTATCTTAGCATTACTAAGAACACAATTGCTTCTATTGGCCTTTGTCTTTAGATCAGCTATCTCGATAAATTTCCAATTGTCATTAATTATTCCATGTGCTTTCATTATTTCAACCACTTCCTTGGCAGTCATGGACCCTTCATTCACTGTATTAATCGGGCCTGGGGGCATTTGTCTGTATAAAAATAACATTCTAAAAATAAATTCGTTTAAATCTGTTATACTTGTTAAGCTGTTTGGGCTACTAATTAGTGTATCATATTTGTAGAGTTTGGTTAGATAATTTTTACTATTCAATGTGCCTTCAAAAGGCATTCTAACTCTAAAAGTATAAACGTATAGATTTTTTACTAAAGTTTCATATGCGTGCTTACACTTGCTATAATAGCTGCTCATATCACTGTACAACCCAAAATTGGGTTCATCTTCTTCAGTATACTCTTTATCATAGCCGCTATATATGCAACCACTACTCACATTGAATACGGGTAAGAAATGTGTACTTGCTGCAAGAGCTATATTATTAGGCACTATAACATTCCAAAACCAACAATCAGCTTTATTCTCTTCGCATGCATCTACATTAGGTGAACCAGTATAGCCTGAGCAATTAATAATAACTTCAAATTTATCTTTGTGCTCCAATAATAACTTTTGCAGAATAAAAGGATTTGTATAATCTAACTCTGATCTTCTGTAAGAAATCACTTGTAGATTTTTTTGTCTCAAGAATCTATCAAGCTGAGAACCTACGTAACCTTTTCCTAAGAGTAATACTGTCTTCATTCGTCAGATTGTTTATTAGTATTGAAGAGCAGTCTGTTAATAGATGCACTCAAAGCATCGGCATCCATCTGGCTCTTTGCATGTATGAGATTTACGGGACGGCCTGAGATATCATATCCAAGCACTATGAAGGGACTTAAATACTCAGAAATCAAATTAACGAGATTGTGCAAGTTCTTTGTCTTTTCAATCTTAATATTTGACTGCTGCACGAGGTGTTCCTGCATTACTGTCCGTAACAAATCTTCAATATTCTTTTTATCAACCTTTTGAATCTTGGAGGGATTGCTGTCTTTCATATTATCATCCCCTCCATTATTTGGCTGCTTGTTGGGCTTCTTCACTCTTATATTTAGGACGCTCAACATAATATGGACTATTCTTGGTCTTATTATTGACACCTTTATCCAACAGATACCTGATAATAACTTCGATACTATCTGTTTTAATGCTATAGTTTCTACATATACGAACCCCACCATCATTCAATTCAAACATGATATCATTTAAAAACTCTTTGTTTTGGAAACATGTGATGAATACGCTAGCACCACTAGGATCAACAAGCACTGTCCATCTGCGAGGATCATGTTGACCGTAGCCATTGAAAATCTTAAGGGCAATAAAGCCATTATCTCTCAATCTCTTTAAAAAGTAACCTGGTGTTTTGATGGAATTTTTTGGTTTCATTTTACTAATGATGAGGCTATGTACTTCGTATTGACAAGACCGCTACTTGTTTCAAATACTATTACCCCTAATTTTGGATTAATACTGCAATGTAACTGCTTTACTCTCACACCACTAATTATTCTAATAAGTTCAAAGTTCAAGCACAAAGGTTGCAATTCTACACCACTGTACTCAGCTAGAGGCAAAGAAAAGCTATCAACATTGTGTCTGGCTTTGTCTGTTAAATCTCCAAATATCTTACCACCGCTTGAGTGTATATATAGTTTATTGCTCTCTGTGGCAAATGTACTTCCTCTCAGAAGCTCTAGCAATGTTTTATATTCAATTGTAAATTTTACAGGAAATTCTAATTCCTGTATCTTTTTTACATTAACCTTTGGCACAGTAATGATACCATCTTCCAGGAGATGATATTTGAACTTAACACCAGAACCACTATATGAAATATTGTTTTTATCCACCTCAAGTGCCACGGTGTCATTATCTATACAATCAAAAACCTTTATTAGCTTTTTTACATCAGAAATATTAAGATTGACAGGGTTGTCTAAATCTAATTCTGTGTTGTATGTTGTAGATAATATAACTGATGTATCAGCCGTACATACCACACAACTAATTTCATTATCTGTTAAACTAATGACACAACTGTCATTGATTTTGCCAATGGGCTGTAAAAAACCAGAAACAAATATTTTCTTATCTGGTATCGCTAATTTCACTATCTTATTATAATACAATTAAATCAAATTCAACTCTTTAACTTCTCAATAACCACATTAAGTTTTTCAATAATATTGTCTAGCTTATCATTAATAGTGTTGGGTGTAATAGGTTTGTTGAAATCAAATACTAATTGATTTGGGTCTTCTGTAGGTTCGGGTACAGGTATGGGTGCAGCTGCAGGTAGTGGCTGCACAGCCACCGGTTGAGGTTGGTGATAAACAGGTTGAGGCTGAGGGTGAGGCTGATCGAATAAATTTGAAAATTGCCTTAAATCTGTCTTCTGAGCTAAGACATTATTAGAGCCACCTACAATGCTTTTATCAATCTCCTTTAAACCTGCTATTGTAGTTCCAAGTATTCCAATTAGAGCCTCTTTAGCTCTTGGATCACGAGGATCTAGTGTTTGAATGGAGTCCATTCTTAATCAAGACCGGCTAAAAGGTTTTTTACTGTTTCATCTTCCAGGATATCTTCTCCTGAAGTTACTGGCGCTACCACAGCAGATTCCTTAGCAATCTTACCTTTTACTGGCTCTTCCTGAGTGTCTGAAGCACAGAAGAAGTGCTCATTTAGCATCTGTTTGAGTTCATCGTAACTCTTAACAGTAAATACAGTCTCTAGATCAATAATGCTATTGTAAAGACTGTCAATCTTGGATTTATCTAACCCCTCCACAGCTTTAGGCATAGAGAATTTACTACTTACATATGTCGGGTAATCGCCCTGTTGCTCCACCTTAACCTTGAGACTTGAACCCTTTTCACTCAAATCAAAGATACGGGATCCGAGATCTTCAGCACCTTCACCTTCGATAGCATCCATAATAATCTTATGAAGCTGCTTGCCATACCTCAACACCATTACCTTACCATTATTCTCTGGTGTCACAGGATCATTAACAATATAAGCATTCACTAACCACTTTTCTGAGCGAATAATATTTTTAGCTTTATTCTTCTCTTCATCTGTGCCATTCTTGAGAAGTCGGTAGCGTGTTTCAGCAATAGGATCACGCGCATTAAACGAGGAAGGACTGACAGCAGCAACATATTGCCCTGTGCAAAGACTGGTCCATCCAAATGTATAGTAATGGAAAAAGGTCTTTTCAGGATTCTTTACATTAGGCAGAAGTCTTACAGTATAAGTATTTCCTACTTCTACTTTCAAGATATCCTTGTTTCGAGACTGGGTGTTATTTTTTACGAGAGCACTCTTAATACTCTCAAACATTGAATTTGTAATTACGTTCATATATAGTGATATTAATATATTGATCGAATAAATCAAGCATCTTTTTCTAGATTATGTTCAATTTTTTTGAGTCCAATTTCGGCTACCCTTTTAGCAGTTTTACTATTTAAATATTTGGTACGGAAGACAGGCACATTATCATAGATTTCGCCAAGTGTAAATCTTAATAAATCTGGATCGTGTTGATTTAAATATTTGTCAAAATCATTAAAAGCGAATAAATTGTATATACTAATTTTTCTTTCTTTTAAATGAACTATAAACCCGCTTTGAACAGCTTCCCTGTGCTTTAAGTACTGGTCTAGTTTGATATTTTCATTAAAGCAAAAAGTCTGAATAAATCTCAATCCTTTAGAAATACAATTCAGGTGATAAGCATCATCTGGATCAAGCAACATCTTTTTCTTTAATGCCAAGGTATACACCTTGATTGCCTTTTGAGATGAAAAGAAATCCAAATCAAATCCACTCTCCCCAGGATATATGGTGTAAGGCGCTTCAAAAAATTCAACCACATCCACTGTTCTGTTTCTTGTGAAGAAATTCTTGAGCTTTAAAACCTTAACAAATTGTGGTGAGTCCTCGAAGCCATGCCACTGTTTGCGTAGTCTGTAAGGTAGCCCGCTTTTTGATCGGGAGGTCTTTAGAAATAAATTATAAATTAATTTTTCTGAGATCATTTTCTAGAGTTTATATATTTCATTATGTATTTGCTTTTACATAAAGAAGGATCAAACTCTAAGAATATTCTAACCGCGGAAATATCATTATCAACATCAAGCATGCATTGGAATAAATTCTTCACATTTTTATTTTGCAAATACAGAAGAAGTATATTAGCCAAGTTATATTTTTTACTAAATGCTATACAAACATAGCTACAAAATGTTCTAAAAAGATGATCAGTCTCTTCCCTATTAATATTATTAAAGTTCATTTGGCAGCAAGGTCTTACTGAAATTTATAAACACATCATTAAGAATGCCACCCGAAGAATTGGCATGACCGCCACCTGCTGCTAAATTTTTAGCCAATGTGTTCAAATCGCAACCACATTCCTTTTGCTTTCTAAAGCTAACCTTGCCGCTTTTGAGGTTAACCACAACACCTATATTAGTCTGAATCTTCGATAATAGATACTCGGCAACATCATTTACAGCAAAATCAGCAAACGTACTGCCTATAGTATATTGCTTATCGTCATGCGTAACAACCCCTCTGTAGAACTGAAGGCTTTTGAGAGTCTCTCCCAGTCTCTTGAGATAAAAGGCAATTATGTTCTTTTGAAATTTAGTAAATCCACAAAACCCATTCTGGAATTCATCATAAAATTTTGCAACCCTATCACCCTGATAACTCCAAAACAAATAGTTTAATAGTTTCGATTGCGGTAACTTGTGCTCGTAACTATCATAATCATTAGCTAGCAAGAGTAGTAATTTTTTAGCTTTGTCTAAGTTAGGTTTTAAATAATTGTAAGCTAGTATACAGGTACTAGCCGCTTCCTCTGCTATCACCTGTGCTTTGGTAAATTTAGACTTTTTCTCTATGGTCGAAGCATGGTGATCGATAATAGTGACGTTTGGAAAATCAAACAACATCTCATTGCCTTCTGGACAAATATCACATATGTAAATCCTGTCAAACTTATCAATATTCTTCAAGATAGTATTCTTCCAGTATGTACTAAAATCTGCTGTGGTTAGTGGCTTCACAGGTATTCTTCTTCCCTTGAACCAACACACCACACAGTAAGACGCAGCACCATCGAGGTCAGTATGTGTTATAACGAGCTCTGTAGTGTTCATTATTCTTCTACCAACGAGGTGAGCGATCTGGAGAATTGCACTGCTTCTTCACTTTCGTTTATAGTTTCGTCCTCTGTAATTGTTAATGTATTGTAATCCACCTTGAGTGCAATACTACCAAAATTAGGCCCGAAGCGATTCTTCGACATACCTAAATTAATAATACCCAATTCCTTATCTTCTTCTTTTTGCCAAATAGAAATGATGGCATCGGCCGTTGTAGCTAATCCTATACTTTCAGAAATTGTCTCTAGACCTGGATTATCAATATTAAACCCAGATCTGTTTAACTGTGTTGCAGATACAATAGGACAATTTAATTCATAGCTAATTGCACGTACTTGTTGAGCGCTATATAAAACTCTTTCATAACTATTATTACCAACAGGGCTATGCAGTAGATTCAAATAATCGAGAACTATTAAATCTATTTTAATATTCTTCTGTACTAATTTCTTAACAAAAGCTTTAAGTTGGTGCGGGGTTAATGTTGATGGGGGGAATTCCTTAATAATAATCTTTGGCTTTTTACTTGTTAGAATTTGTGTCATTGATTCTTTAAGAAGTTGACTATCCTGCTTCAAATGTGAAATAGGTATGCTCGTAATAGAAGACGACAAGCGTCTTGCATACATCATTTCGCTCATTTCCAAAGAAACAAGCAAAACATTTTTACCGAGAAGCGCAACATTACTAGCGATATTGCCCAGAAAAATACTCTTACCAACATTTGTTTCACCGGCAAACACATACAAAGATCGCCCGTTCTCAGCTAACCCACCACCCAGCTTATGATCAAGCCATTTCCAACCAGTTCTAATACAAGGTTCCTCTCTGTTGAGCTCTTCAATAAAAACATCAATATCTTTGAATAAATCTAACCCCATCTTTTGTGATAGGTTTACACTTACTGCCTTTTCGATCTTCTGCAATAATTCAGAGGTATTCAGTCTTTTATTATCAAGCTTTTCAGCAGCATCTAGCAGAGTATTAAACACTCCCTTTTCCTTTAAAAAGAGCTCAGTATTTTCTGCAAGTTCTGCTCTTTCGAATTTTTTATCTAAATCTATAAACGATGAAACTACTCGCTTGAAACTTTCCTTCAGTTCATCTGTCGTCAAGTAAGCCTTAATCTCTGTATTACTAGGAACTGTTCCATGCTTGCTGAAGAACTCAATAATAATTTTTATGACGTTCTGTATGTCTTTACTTCTGAAAAATTTTACTTCCAGATGATCTATGATGGCTGATAGATAAGTGGCATCAATCAAGCAATTATAGACTATAACAGTCTCGTAAAAATCTAAATCTAAACTTTTATCTTTTTCTTTTATTTTGTCCATTTTTCAATAAAGGCCTTATTGCTTCTATTCCACTCTGTATCATTTACATTCAAGAGTCCCGGGCTCTGGTGTTCTATAAGAATAGGCCATACTCCCATTTTAATCTTATTCTTATTACAAGTCAAGCTAAAATCTATATCATAATGGTGCCATAAAAACGTTTCATCAAATCTCGCTTTAGATCCTTTTACCCTTCTAGCATCTAGCGCAAGAAATACACCATCCAGAATAGTGACACGGTCTGGTGACGGTCCAAATGCTGTAACAAATATTTCTTTAGAATTTTTTGCAATTGGATGGGCTGCAAATCCGCGTTGACTTGCTTTACCAGACATCCAATGCCAAAGATTTTTTTCAACAATCCTAGGATCTTTGCAACCTGCTACACCGATGACATCAAAATACTTTAATCCTTCTTCAACTTGTAATCTTAAATTGCATAGTTTGAGTGAAACATCATGATGGCAAAATATTAGAATATCATAAATGTTATTATTATTAATAATACTATTGTAATATTAACATAGACCCATGGTTGTGTTGTTGTATTTGATGTGAAAATCTATATCACTATAATGCTTAATACTTTCTTCCAGAAGACAGTCAGAAGACAAGGGGCTGATAGAATATATTCCTATCTTTTTCACAAATAAATTATATGTGTAAGCTATAAATAATCAAGCATTTATGAATAAAGATTCTAAGCTAATTTTTGAAGCATATAAACAGAATATCATTAATGAGGCGCCACCTGCTTATTCAGCAGGAGATCTCAGTTATACCGGTGATGTGGAGAATGCACCCGGTGGTGGATATGGCATTGGCAAGAAAGCTGCAAAAGAAGGCAAAAGTAAAACAGAAATAGCCAATGATCTTATAAAAAAGATTCAAACAGCTTTGTTCAAATCTGAACCTCATACTGTAGATGGTATAGAATATACTTTGTATTACCCAGGAAATGAGATGAAGCTCAAAAATGATTTGGTTAATATTGTACAAAAGGAACTAGGATTGGGTAAGACTGAAGCCACATACACAGCACGTATTATAAAAAATTTATCGAATATAGTTGTAAAGGATGAAGCTACTGGTGGTACAGTATCAAGACCAGAAGTGATCAAGAAAGCTGTCGCTGATGGCATGCAAGGCAAAGAAAGCACACCTGCTGCACCTGTTAAGACAGAGACTGTTTACGAGATTGATAAATCTGTAAAAATACCTAATGCAGGAATCAGATCTATTGTCATATCATTGCCAGATGAAGATGTACCTGAAAAAGAAATATTAGGCGTTCTTAAGAGTGCCATAAGTGAATATAATGACAAGCCTGGCATTGATCCAATTAAGATCAAGTCTTATGATTTGCTAGACCAACTAAAAGAAGCTGGTGTTATCAAAGAAAAGCAAGTGGAAAGGCAAGCTGCAGAAGGTGAAGGCTCTGGTGAAGTAGAGACAATGGATGAATACCCAGAGGCAGATGATGTTGGTTCTGTAGCAAGAGAGCTAGGATTTACCAGTAGAGGTCGCGGTGGAGACTCATTCGATAAGACAGCAATGTCTTATTAAGTAAAGAACGGGCTATTGAAATCAAACTGACTAACAGAAGTTAGTCCTTCGCGTGTTAATTGGTATATGTAACCTTCTTCCAAGGCCTCACTATTTTTAAATTTTGTACTGCTAAAGTCATTACTCAACAGGTTTGCAAAAAGCGTGCTGCCACATCTTGCTATATAAATGCGCAAATCAATTGAACTATAAATCCATAACCCAAAAGTACCTTCTAGCAAGCTCAGCCCCTTGGATAATGCATCTAAAGGATCTTTGCCTTCCTTACATAAACTATTAATAATGGCAGGAATAGTACTTGAGTCAACTGGATTTTTCCATTTTGGTAACATATTGATTTTAATTTCTTCAAAGTTTGTTAAAACACCGTTATGGGCCACAGTCCACCCTTCAGTATTAAAAGGGTGTGAAGTCGTTTTACTATATTCTCGTTTAGCAGATGTAGGTGCTTGTGTGTGGCCTAAAAAAGCGGTTGCCTTACTTTCTTTATCAATAATTTTCAATTGATCCTCCACAGTTTTTACTGCTGGTGATCCCTGCCATTTCATCACAGGTAAATCCCCATTCTCCAACACTACGCTAATGGATGTAGCAAAGGTACCTCTTTGCTTGTTTAATTCGTAAAGTGTTAAAAATCTTTCTCTGTCGTTAGAACCAAATATACCGCACATTCAATTATTATAGGTTTCGTAATTAATTAATCTACACTTATATTTGTCCCAGACGGCAGATAAATCTTGTTTGTATGGTATTGGGTCTATGTAACCGGCATTGGCAAATCCCTTTATTCTCAAAGCGCTGCTAGGTGAGTTTGCATCAGATAAATCATCACCTGAATAACATGTATATGTTTTACTAAACATTACAAACAGTCTCACACCCTCTCTTACGATATCCGCTTTGTCCATATTAATGAGTGGGGCCTCAATCGTTATTTTTGTTTCTCTATTCAAGGAAAGTACCCCATTGATTGTTGGTAAAAACTCAGGACTTGCATCCCAATACCCTGCTAAACTATCTATTTTAGTTGCACCATGGTAGACTGTTCCAGCACCTACAGCTTCGGCATATGAAGCAGCAATACTCAGGAATATCATATTTCTATTAGGCACATATGATTTTGGTTGAGCTTCCCCTGCCACTTCCCTTATATCTGGTGTCTCTATGTCATTGTTTGTAAGGCTACTTGTGGGCGCAAGCTTTCTGATAAAAGTAGTGTCTATTGTTTGCCATTCTTTAATTTTTAATCTATTGACATGGTATTCTGCCAGTTCAAGCTCTTTCTTGTGGCGTTGACCATAATCATAAGATAGCCCAAACACATTGTCCCTGCCAAACTTCTCCACAGCTTGGTGTAGAATAACGGTACTATCCATACCGCCAGAAATAGGAACAACTACTTTATTCTTTTTCACTCACCGGCTCACCAGATGCATTACCATACTTGTATGCAGCTTCTAGCTTTTTGTCTAACAAAGGAATAAGATCATCAAAGAACTTCTTATCCTTGGTGAAGTTCTTAGCATATCCAAGCTTAGTGCCATCGGGTTTAGTATAAGTAGCACCAGCTTGAATGATTAGACCGTGATTGACAGCCATCTCAAGCAAACCACTGTACCTGTCTAAACCAGTTAAATAGTTTAAATTGATACTAGCCTCAAGAAATGGAGGTACAAATCTATTTTTAACTGTTAATGCGCGCAAGGTCACACCGCTATAGTTCCTAGCTTCCGGTAGAATTGCCTCATCTTCATTCTCTTGTTTTTCGTTTTTCTTAGCAAGCTGTACAATGACACTGGCCATGTACAACGGACCGCTACCACCGCTTTGATTCTGTACTAAAGAGGGGTACAGTGCAGCTGGATCACTATATGTATGGTTAGTCATCAAGATTGGTACGCCAGCACGGCCAGCTTTATACGTTAAAAGTCTAAGCATGCTCTTAAGCCCTTTAGCCCTGGTGCCCATGTCTGCAGCGCCTTTATCTTTTTCAGCATCTTGCACCTCTTTACTACCAGCGAGATTGCCTAAGCTATCCAGGCTAATAATAAACTTGCCTTGCAGATTATTCTCAACAATACTATCTAGGAATGTACTAATTTGATTCCGAGCATTCTCAATAGTGTATACTGGCACATACTTGGTTTTATCTGGATCTAAGCCTACTCCAGCAGTAGTATTTTTATCAATAGCGAACTCAGTATCAAAAATTACTGGTATGATACCTTTCTTCTGAGCAATACCTAATATCTTGTTAACTAAAAGGGTTTTACCAGTCTGAGAAGGGCCAGCAAAAATAACAATCCTTCCTTTAGGAATACCACCGTCCTTGAGCTTACCAGATATAATAGCATTTAATGCATAACACCCAGTATCATACCATGTATCAACATTACACAGAGCGTTCTCTGACAGGAATGTTGCTTCAGGGTTTAGAGCATCAAGAGTTTTAAACGCTTTAGAGAGAATTTCGCTTTGGTTCATTAGTCGTCAAATAACTTGATAACCGGTGCACTTTTACTATCAGCAGGCTTCGATGGTGCTGGGGCTGCAGTTACAATACGCGTGTATTGTTCCTCAATCCTTGTATCCAGAACAGCGTCACTAGTGACAATATTCTTACGGTTAAACGTAAAATTTACACCAGCATCGCGCTTGTCTGCGGCTACAAACTCTCTAAACAACAAAGGAATAAGCTGCACTTGCAGCTGCCCTGTTTGATTAGGGGTTACATGGAGTACAGCAGGATTTTTTACAACGAGATTGTCGCCTTTCTCTTCAACCTGCTCCCCAACAATTGCTTGACCGACATGATTTATAAACGAAATAATGTTACTCATATCATTAATATAATATATAGAAATTAGAAATCAACTCACTTTTATACTAAAAGTTCAAATAAATTACATTGAGTGACTTCACCTGGTTTGGTTAACACCCAACCAGCTGCATCATAAAACCGTTCAACAGAGCTAAAAATAATCTTATCAAACATTAATTCGTGATCTGGTTCAAATAGTTTTGTAAATTCATCTGGGTAATAATATTTGTAGGCTATGGCATTAATGCCATATTTGTTTGGTTGCTTCACGTAGAAATATCGAATTTTATCACCACTGCCAATTTTTTCATATTTGGATAGCTTCAACATATCTAATAACAAGTTGTGATGGTATGCTGCTTTGACGTGCAAAGGCATTGATTTAACTGTTTTAAATTTATCGCATTTGACAGCATACTTTTCATATCCTTTCAAACCTGTTACAAAAGATATATCGGCTATAGAAAGCTTTTTAAATACCTCATATGTTTCCGATACTACCTCACTAGTTTTCTTTTGATTTTGTGTCAATAACATTGTCTCAACAATTTTCTTAGCTAATGGTTTGATAGGTGCAGGCATTGTTGTTCTAGCAATTTCAACACCAGTGTATTTAAATTTACTACATGCTATACCTTCTTGATCCAATAAGTGAAGTACATACCGCTTTTTTTGTAGAAAAATACCTACATCACACAAGGCCTCTCGCTTGAATGTTATTCTACTGTCCTTACTATTTAAATTGCTCTCACACCATACTTTTATTTCTTTATTGAGATAATCTTCGATATCTTGTATCAGCTTGTAATACTCTGGTGTTATCTTACCGTGCTCGTCATAGACTTTTAATCCAGTTTTCTCTACTAACAGCTTCAAGGAAATATAGGAGCTATCTGTATCGTTGTAGACTATTGGTGTGTCTTTGTCATTTAGCTCTTTGATTTGAGCATGCTCTCTTATAAAATCTGTTAAGATTTTATTACTTTGTTTGATGACAGCTTGACCGGTTAAGGTAATACTCCTAGCAAGATCATCATCTCCAAGAGGAAAAACCTTGTTGCCCAGAGCGCCGTATACTGAGTTAATAAAAATCTTTATCGTGTGTTGCTTGATGTTTAATCTTGATATCTCATCTTTTTTCTCCTGATACTCTGCAGAGTTTTTATCAAGGGTGCTCAGAGACTTCAATAGCTTTTTATGATCCTTACGTACTTGTACTCTGAGTTTATAGTATTGATCTACCATCTCCGGTATAATGCCTTTGTGTTTCTGACTGAAAAGTACTTTGGCTTTACTAATACTTAAATCTTCTTGCTTGACCAATTGTGCAAATTTAGTCATAGGAATAGTCACAGTCTTTCCATTTACTTCGCGAATAGTGACTTGATTGTTTTCCTGAGATTCTATAACCCCCATTTTTGTTTCCGGGGATATATTCAATGTGATCATCACCGAGGGATACAGACTGTTAGCATCAAAACTAGCAATATGCTCTTGAAATCCCCTCTTTGGCTCACTAACAAACGCACCCTCATTCTGCGTTCCATTGTCTTCGCCGCGTACAAATGTAGGGATCCGTTTATGTTTGTGCCGCGCCCTGATTGCACACGCCCCAATAATAACACTCATGCTACCCATGGCAGCTTCTAGTGTTGTGAGTCCAGTGTAACTCAACATTCTCAGTAGCTCAAAATACTGTAATTTTTCCTCTAGCCTAACGAGCAGTCTCACGTCCTGTACGTTATACTCTACAAACCTATTCCAATCAGTATCGGCCAATCCACTTAAATTTGTCTCACCATAATCTACTTTTGAATCACCTAACTCAATCTTAGCAATATTATTTAGCTTGTAATTTTCTCGCAATACCATGCAAAAGCGTTTATAGATATCGAGAAAATCCAGACAAGATATACCGTCAATGTACCATCTTACTTGATCTCTACCAAATTGACCTCTCAAGTGTCTGCTGAAAACCCTGCCCATGGGAGATAGGCGCGCCACAGTTTCATCGTCAAATAAAACCCGTATTCTATTAATAATGTATGGCAAATCAAACAGAATAGAATTCCAACCCAGTATCACATCTGGGTAGTCTGATTCAATGAATGAAATAAATTTTGAAAAGAGCTCCTTTTCTGTTTTGCAATAAATATAATTCAGATCGTCTGATTTAGACTGATGCGGCTTGATGCCCCATGTGGTGAATTTCTTTGTGAGGGTATCATATATTGTTATGATATTCACCGGGTGATTGGCCGTCTCAACTGAAGGGAACTCATCTACAGAATACGTTTCAATATCAACAAAGAACACTTTCAATGGATGCTTGGAGAATTCAGCTGATTCATTATGTTCCCAGAAATTATCTATACTAAATTGTTGTGCTGGGGAAAGATTCTCAAACAATCTAGTAACTCCAGATTCTTTGATATATCTTGATTTTTCAAATTGGTTTTTAAAGACTTTTTTCTTGAGAGAGGTGTTAAATATGCTGGTCGCATCTTTAGAGTTGTTTGCCTCCACGAATAGATACGGGTGATAAGTTGAATCAATCGCTATTCGATTACCAGCCGCATCCCAGGTAAACAGCCGAATTAACTCCTGTCTAGGATCGTATGCAATATTTCTATACCCGTTCACTTGATTAGTATACTACTTCTGTTGAGTTTTTCAATAAATAAATTATATATTATATGGATAAACTATTACAATTCTTTGATTTTACCCAGCCTTGTCCGTCAGAAATAGTTAACTGTGAAGAGATTCGAAAGATGTACGCACTTGAAGCTGAACGGTTAAAGGCAACACCTGGTTGCTGGGGCTGTAAGGAAAAAGGTCTCAAAAGCAAGTATATGGCACAATTACAAGGCCATATTAAACCGTAATTCTATTGATTTGGTTTAATCTCTTTCTCTCAGGACTACCGTACGGGTGGTTAAACAACTCATAATAGCATTGTAGATTTTCTGGTGTTTCAAGCCATCTACTATCGGCATTTTTTCTTGCTGCAGCGCAAATATTCATATATCTACCTTTCTTACTTAAAACATCTTTTATGGCGGCTACCATCTCGTCACCTGTATTGAACTTATATTCAGCATCTTTGTATGTGCAGAGATCTTGACACGCAATTGGTAGGCCGAAGCAATTTGCTTCTACCCATTTCAAATCTGACTTGCTCTTGTTAAAGTTATTATTCTGCAAAGGTGCAACAAGCATATTGATTCTGAGATTTTTAATCTTTTCACCATAATCATATAGATTCAGCCAAGGATGGAATTCAACTTTACCAGACTCAATCAACGGCCTTATAGGCATGGGGAAAGCTCCTAAGAATACCCATTGAAATGTATCAACAGTATCGTATATGGCTTTAACAACATGAGCAAAATCATCATTTTGATTTACACGATTTTCAACATCAAAATGCGCTCCTGACCCAGCATATAAAATTCGCGGCTTATTTTTGTATGTATCATAGTTAGCACTAATCTGTTTTTGATCATAAAAATTACCAAGCCAGAATTTTGGTGGGAAATTAGGTATCACAGTAATATTTTTATTGCCTGTTTTATTCATGTAATATTCTTTCATGAAATCGTTTGTTACTGTTATTTCATCACATAAAGACATTATCTCCTGAGCACTATTACGGATCTCATCACTCACAAAAGCTGTCTTGAACTTATTATAATCGGGAATATCCTCATGAAATACTAAATCATCTATCTCATATATTATTTTAAACCCTTTGCCTTCTTTTGCAGCGATCTGGTTAGATACATCTTTTAAAAACTTTACAAATTGCAATTGTGCAGGTGTTGCCTGGCGCTGAACTCTGACGGCCTGAACTTTAATATACCATCTGGGATCTAAAACCATAACCGTGCTGCCATGCACAGTCATTTTACCATAAGCGTTCAATAGATGCTCTGGCCATAACATTCTCCAGAATCCACACCCAGAATAATCAGCATAATACTGCACAGCACGAGGCAATAACGATTCCGGAGGCGGGGAATCCATTCGCATAGGCGGTTGAGGTTGCTGCATGAGACCAGGCATCGGTGCACCGGGCATACTAGCAGCACGCATAAGAGGGGACGCAAATTCACCAGTATTAAACATTGCTTTTAATATGTAGATTATTTGTTTATAAAATCAACTACGCACTTTCTGTAACTACAGTAGTTATTCCGTTTCTTTTTTCTAGGTAAATCATACTACCTGAGCATAATCTAGCACACTCCTTTCTATGAGAAATTATATACACACCAAATCCCTTTTTAGCCACAAACTCACTTAATATATCCACAACCAATTCCACACCAGCTTCATCTAAACTAGTATCAAGCAGTTCATCGTAAAATTGAATATTATAGTGTAGATTGCCTTGCAATTGAAGCATTTCAATAAAAGTAAACATAATAGCAAGATCTATAACCTTACGCTCTGCACCACTAAAGTTGAAGTAACTTGTTATTTTTCCTTTCAAATTAAACACCTGTTCTTCGAAGTATTCATTAAAAGAAATAATTGCATTAGAATTTAATTTTTTGAGATAATAGGCCAGCTTACTATTAAAGAGTGTCAATATGCGCTTCACGATGAGACTCTTAACACCCTCCTCGCTCACGACAAATTTTACCGTATCGAGTAAATTTATGACCTTCTTAAGTTTTTCCGTTTTATCTTTGATCGCGTTGAGCTTATTTGTAGAGTCAGATATTAACCCGGTTAATCCTTCAGAAGAATCCTTAAGATGCTGCAAGTCGTTTTGTGTCTGTTCAAGCTGATGTTGCAACTGAGTTACAAGTGCCTTATCATTTTCATGCTGTTGCTTTAATAATCTGCTTTGATTAATATTATTTTGACCCTTTTTAATAGCATCATTAATTTTTGTTTTGTATATGCTTAGCTCGGATATTTTTGCTTCTAATACCCTTATGTCATCTTCATGCACTTTGATTTGATCCTTTAAATCCACTTTTTTCTCTTGAATTGCTTTGACATCATGCTGGTTTATAGGCTTGAGACAGGTTGGACAGACATCCTTATCTGTGCCTATCTTTGTTAATGTAGTAACACAGAATTCATTTTTAGTCTCTAGTGCTGCAGTTTGCTTACCTAAATCCTGTAATTTAACATCACAGTCTTGAAGCTTTGTATTCAGAGCAGAAATATTTTTTTCTACACTTTTAATATCAATCTCCTTATAATTGGTAAGCCTATCCGTAACAGTAATCAGGTCTTTATTATTTTTTTCCTGCCTAGTCTCTAGAGTCTTTTTTTGTGTCTCATAATCTCGGTGAGATTTTTCCTTTTGCGAGTCCAGGTTTTCTAATAAATTCTGTACTTCCTCTTCTTTTGCAGTCTCGACATCATAGTCCTTCTTAACGGTGGAGTGCTCTTCTCTTAGTTGAACTAACATTCTGCTAAAAACTTCGAGATTGAAAATGCCTTCTATGAATTTTCTTTTATCTGTTTTTTTCTTAGCCATAAAAGGTACAGTGTTGTTCACTGTCATTATGACGCAATTTTGAAAAACTTCTGGGTTACTGTGTATAATGGTAGAAATATATTCTGTAGTATTGCTAATACTGTCTCTTGTTATATCTTGATTATTCTTATATAACATACATTTACTTGGTTCTAACGTTCTAACGATTTCATATTCATCGACAGTATTGCCGCTAGCAGTTTTAAATTTTAAAGAGACTTCACATGTTTTTCCGGTGACATTATTAATAATAAATTCTTTCTTAAGCTCTCGAAGAGTAGTACCAAATAAAGCAAAATGAAAAGCATCAGGTATTGTTGACTTACCTACCCCGTTCCTACGGTCGACCTGATCGAGATTTTTACCTGTAATACCATGAAGACCAGACTTAAAATTAACAACAACTGGTGTATTGCCTACACTAAGAAAGTTTTTTATGACGAGCTTTTCAAAAATAATTCTCTTCATTTACACGCACTGTAGAGGGATAGGGTATATTCCACCACATCTTTCTTATTTTGTATGTCGAGCATATCAACGAAGTCAGTAATAGCATTAACCATATCAATGCCACTTAAATCTACTTCTTCAGATTGACTATTGGAAAATAAGCTAAAATTATATGTTTGATCTAACTCTACATTTAAAGGATGATAACTGTTTAGTTTTGAGGTTAACTTCTCAAGATCTCGACTTTCTATTTTCTTATCGATTACCAATCTTACAATATTATTGCTAAGAAGTTGTGGAGCTTCTTCATGAAAATTATCTATTTTAATTAAGCTTGACAGAGGTATTTTTTGATGTTTAGGTGAAATGTTGTTTTGACAAAAGTCATACTTTAGTGTTTCTAAATCTAAAATATAATATCCTTTTGTGGATTGTGCGTCACCAAAATCCAATTCAAAAGGGCTACCTACATACAATATAGTACCGTTTTCATATTTCCGCTCTTCTCTCAAATGAAAATGACCAGATATAACTAAAGGTGCATATCTATTCAGATCAGTCGATTTGAATCCTTCTTCACACACCTTGTAAGTGTTCATCTTAAAGCTCTCAATCTCAAAATGGCCGAACATCACATCGCACATGCTCATATTCTCAAGTGATGTACCCCATGGGGAAAAGAATAATTCTCTATTATTAATCTGAATAGTTTGAGGTCTGTCAATAACGGTAATATTGCGTCTGCCTTTTAAAATGCTAATGCTGTTAACACTGCTGTTATGCTTATAGTATGAGTCATGATTGCCAGTGATCATATATACTTCAAACTGATCAAACAAATCTAACAGCTCACTAGCTATGTGTAGCGTGTCAACAGTAATCTCGCTCCTGCTGTGAAAGAAATCTCCACAAAAGATTACTCGCTTAATATTCTTCTCTTCTAATTCACCTGTAAACCATTTAGCCCAGTCCAAAGCAATATTGTGCCACATGGTTCTGTTCATATGAACACCCAGGTGAAGATCTGAAAAAATAGCTACTCTAGTGTCTTTTTTATTCATTCAAAAGCAATTATGCATTGCTTTCATTATATACACTATTATCCATACTTCCACTATCCGATCCGGGTTCTGTGTAGACACGGACGCCAGTACTCTCTTCATCTCTATTCATAAGTGCATCATAATTTCTCTCTCTATAGTCTACAATCAACTGATGATGTTTTTTCTCTTTCTTAATTCTACTAATGAACGCATGAAATGCGATGGTAGTGAAATAGCTGAAGGGGCTGAAGCCCTTGTCGAGATGAAACTTTTTAAACTTTAACGCCTGGTACATCTTCACAACAGCGTCACCTATCATTTCATCCTTATAGCTATAGTTTATAAAGTTTGGTAAAAACGATAAACCATAGGCGATTCTCCGAATTGCTTCTGCGAGATAATTGGTGATTTCTTCTGTTTTATAGTATTCGCGGATCTCGTCTTCGAATTGCTTACTATTAACATAGTGTGGTTTATCTTGGGGCTTCACTTTTACTCTTTTACCTTTAACTGGTGCCGCTGCTACCGGTACAGTAGGCTCTGTGCCAGCTATAGTGTTTATAGCTGATTCAATATCTACTGGTTTTATTTGATTCTCAGGATCTTTTTTCAGTGATTTTCTTGATTTGGTATGGGATGTTTTCTTGTTCATAAAGTGATTGACGTTTGAGTTGGTGGCGCCTTCCGTAAGTTAATTGATCTGCTATATCTATAATGTTTAGTTTTTCTTTCTTGTCATGTAGCCGCAAGCCACGTCCTATGCTTTGCACAGTTTTAACCTTAGCTTTACCACCACCAGCAAAGACTATGAAATGTAAATTCTTAATATTCACGCCTGTACTGAATATCTTACTTATGGCTACACATACGATATTGTTATTCTTTTCCATTAATTCTTTTACCTTCTCCCTGTCTTGTATTTCGACTTCACCTCGAATAAAAAATATTCTCTTTCTATTGCATGCATCATTAAGATGGTTATATAGCGCTTCCCCATGCTTAATGTAATCAATTAAAATCAAAACATTATTAGGTGCATTATTAGCGATTGAAGCTAATGTCTTGTTTCTAAAGGAATTATCAAATAGAAACTCTAGCTCTGTTCTATATCGTTCTGCAGGATTCAAGACATCTTCTTTGTGTTCAGGTTCTTTTTCGTAAGATATTTCAATCACATTAGCAGACACGTTAGCAATATACTTCTCTGTTCTGAGCTGAAAGCTATTCTTCTCATAGATCACAGGGCCCAGCTTACCTATTACATTCCACTGATCCAACTTATCCTCAGGCAGGGTGCCGGTAAACCCAAATCGCACATTTGATTTGATATTTTTGAATAGATCATTTATTTTATTGCCTCTTCTCGCTTTGTGCACTTCATCGACGAGTAGCAAGTCAATGTTCTCTGTCCAGGTCAAGTCAGAATTGCCAGACTGTAGAATACTAATATTGGCAATAACAACATTAGCAGCGTTGAGTTTGTCCCCCTCCAGAGGGTTGTTACCCGTCCATTTACGACATGTAAAGGGTACATTATAAGAAAGAAAATCTGAAAATGTCTGTTCTACCAGTCCTAGATCAGGCACTATCAAGAGACATTTAAAATTATTCTTCATGTGAAAAAAGTTAGAAAGCAATGAAGCCATTATAAGAGTCTTGCCACCAGCAGTAGCTAATACCACTACCCCTCTGCCAGCATCTAGACATGAAGTTACAATTTCCTTTTGATAATCTCTAAGTTGTAAAGACAGATTATTATAAGCGCTTCGTGTGTAGTGAACGTTCTTTGTGTATGCGGCACTTGGTCTGATATGGTGTATGAATTCCTCTGAAGCTTTAATATTATCTTTTGTGCAGTAATTATTTGCTAATAAAAATTTTGTTATTTCGTAGAACATGCACGGGTCAACTCTACCGCCAGGGGTTATAGCATACGTACGAGATGGTATGAACCTTCCTCTCATTCTAGCAAACCGAGCACCTTCATTCTTCACGGAGAAATGCTCCCGTATATCATTGAAATGATCACCAGATATTACACCAGTTTTCTTATTCTTGTCAAGTTGAAAAAGAACCATTACGCAGTCTCCATCTTTATAAGTTCAATTAAGTTCTTAATATCAAATCCAATGCTGTGCATTGTTTTTTCAACTCGTTCTAAGAAATCAATTACATTTTTTTGATGAGAAATATCGCTGTCTATACTCTTGATTGTATCAGTCAACTCTGCAGTCTTCTCTAAACTAGGTGCAGTCAATTTGACAGGAGACTCAATTTGTATCTTTTTGATAAGGATCCTCATTTGAGCTGCTCTATTACTATACAAATCATTTAAATTCTTCTTTTCTAACATTAAGCGCGAAACCCATTTAGCCTTTTTAGCCGGTAACATTAGAGCAGATTCTTTGAGATTCAATTCGTTTAGAGCAACATCCTGCTCTAATTCTTGTATATATTTCTGGAGCAACTCCATAAATAGAAGTATAGTATTAGTATCTAATAAATCAACATGATAACTTATAGAGAATTTGTTTTGAAGGAAGATAACACAGCAGGTGCAGGTGGTGTATTTGGCAACGCTCCTAGCATGGGGCATGGTGGGGCAGTAGGCAATTCTGATTTTTATGCTCCAGGAGATTCCAGAATCCCGGTAGCATTAGGTGCCAAAAAGGTAGGCAAAAAGAAGAAGATAGTTGTACAACGAAGACCTCTTGTAAATACTTGATGGATTTAGGTCATTGGGTATTGTCACCAGGTGTAATTGTTAATGAAAGCACGTTTGGATTTGTGTATGAAATATGCAATAAGATATCTGGTAAGAAATATATTGGCAAAAAACAATGCTTGAGAAAGTATAAGAAGAAGCCCCTCAAAGGAAAGAAAAATAAAAGAATTGAAATTAAAGAATCGGATTGGAAGACTTATACCGGTTCATCAACAGATCTTAATGCCGATATTGAGAGCTTAGGTAAAGAAAATTTTACATTTGTTATACTATATGCATGTGGTTCCAAGTGGGAGCTTGGATATAGAGAGATAAAGGAGCAGATTAGAAGAGATGTAATACTTAGCGAACAATACTATAACGGCATACTAAATGTTAGAATAGGTACTCCTCCTAAAGATTTTAAGCTTGATTAAAGCAAGGTGTTCATTTAATCTACAGTATGCAGGAATTTTATATTGATTCAGAGAACACATTAGTTGTGGACATGTGTAGTAGTATTAGGGGAT